>Ga0179591_1244811_pt1 | contig 33136 bp, 35 predicted proteins | sample CZOMad2_1_08_16f_FD_182891 | JGI IMG/M metagenome (GOLD analysis project Ga0179591, IMG submission 182891) | Vadose zone soil fungal communities from Angelo Coast Range Reserve, California, USA - CZOMad2_1_08_16fungal (PacBio error correction) | ecosystem: Environmental > Terrestrial > Soil >...
CGAGGCGAGAGGGGGGGCTGCGGAAGGGTAAAAGGACGGGATAGAGGCAGGGGGCTTTCGCTCGGCGGGAACATTACCGGAGAAACGTGGAGAGAAAAATCCAGTTTCGTACGGAAATAACCGGGATTCCATGGCTCAAGAAACCGGGTGAAGGTGCTTCAGTCGAGGGGTACTACAGTTGGCAAAAAGGGACTGGTCTCGGTTAAAATAAGTAAAATACAATGTATGTCTAATTAGGATCGCGTATCGTCATGCGGCGTTTGAGATTGGGTTGGGGGGAGGAGTGAAAGGACGGTGGTGCTCTAAACAGGTGGCTGGAAAGGCCACCGGAGCGGGGCGGACTGCCAACGGTGGAAAAAAGGACTGGGGACAAGCGTGTCTGAAAGCTTTAAGAGTAATTCGACGTAACGCCGACCCTAAGGGGCAGAGGGGGAGAGAGGGAGAAAAAACAGACTTTATGGAGAGAAAGGTGCCCAAAGGTGTAAAGGGTCGGGAGTTTGGAAGGTTCGGTGAACACAGATTTTATGGTCCGAGCCGTAGAATTAGAAAAAATCTGAGATACCAGGTCGCGAAGGTGAATAGCCGATGACCAAGATAAAAAAATGGGGGGGCGCAACGGAGGGGAAAGACAGTAATAGGGAGCAGTGCAGTGAGTCGCAGGTAGTGAGGGGTGACTCCTTGAAAATTCGGAAAACGGAAAGGCTAATAGGATGTACCGTAACTTAACGGAGAGTGTAAGAGTATATTATTAACACATTGGAGTTCACAATTGAAGAAAATAGAGGGGGAAGAAACCCAAAAAAAAGAATCTCATTATGGGACGCAGGGAGTGGGACAATAAACATAAAAGGGGTGGTCCTGAAAGGGAAGTGTTTAGACAAATCCATGTGAAGAGTACGAAAGGAAGGGAAATGCCGGGGAATAGGCTTATCAAGATGAGATTCAAAAGCGTCGGAAGGCATTACGGGAATCTCACTGGCCGAACTTAGGTAAATCCTCGGAGGCTAACACTTCTTTGGGGACTGAAAAAAAGAAAAACAGTGAACAACCAGAGACTTCGAAGGGAGCCGGATGGACGGGGAAAATGATGTTAGGGTCAGATTAGTACTACCTTTGCCCTTGGGATCAAGATGGCCACTGGAGAATAGAACCGATGAGAGTAGAATCAAGAAAAGGAAACGGAGATGGGTGGAAGGGCCGACTACCCGAATTGCAATAATGAGGACAGGAGACCTAACCCCATGGAAGAAAAAATGGGGGGTGTGCCGATCGCGGGGGGTGGGGATAGGGCTAAGTACCGGTGTTACATAATGCTGACCCGGGTAAGCCGCTATAAGTGAAGAAACGACTCAGGGTATTGAGAGGAGCTAAAGAGGGAATAAACAATACTATGCTGGCTATGACGGGAATCGTGGAATGGTCGCCATTCCAACAGTAAGAACAAAGGGAACACCTCTAATCTTCATCAAAATCCGCAACCAGAAGGGACCATCCTACATCCAAGAATCGCAGGTAGGGAAAGGGACCGGATGAAGAAGTCTGACATACCCTCTAGTTTTTCAAAGTGGGAAATTACCATCCTATATAGAAGGGGGGCTTAGCGGGTAAATAGTGGGGTTGGGTAGTTGGAGGAGAGCCACATGCCTGAGTGCCTTTAAGAAGCACTCTCTGAAACGTCAAAGGGAGGAGGGGGAAACAATCAGCACCTCATTGAACAGGGGAAAGACTCATGACAGAGAAGAAAAAAAAGGGTCAGAAATTATCAAACAACACCACTTCCCACCGTTTCTGGTCCTCACGCAGGGGTAAACGCCGAAGGAAGGAGGAAAACCCGGAAACCGGCTGAAAATAAAAAAAGGGTTCTTGGGGAAGGCTAAATGAAAAGAAGAGGTTTGAGTGTCTCTTTTAAAAGCGAAAAGGAAGGAGATCAAGAAAGAGTGGGTCAAGACACGTCACGGGGGGGTAAAAAAGATCCGAGGAGAGGTAGGAGACCGTGAAAAAGGAGGGGTTCGGCTTCTAGAGATCCAAACAAAGAAAAAAAGAAAGCAAATAAAAAAGGAAAAGAAAGATGGGGGGGCGCCTTGCCAGGGCGATTAATAAAGGGATCCTTCAAAGGCTATTGAGGTAGGATAAGTACTAGTTCCAGTAAACATTCTATGGAAGAACCTTTTCCAGGATAAAATGTCTTGGAAAAAAAAGGAGTGAAAAATCAAGGCCCTTGTCTTGATTCAGGGTGGAGGAAATGGGATACCGGAAGGAGAACGAAGTTTAAAGGGGCTACTAGCAGGTAAACAGATAAAAAGGGGGGAAAGGGGAAAAGCTCTGGCTCTCTGGGCGGACAAGGGTAAAAATGGCTAACTTGGGCTAAGGAAGCGCGGGGTAATGGTTGCTATCAGGGAGAGTGAAATGCCTAATCTAATGTGGACCTACCTTAAGGAAGAAAGGTGCCTCAGTGAGGTGGGAAAAAAAGGAATTTCAGCCAGAGATCGAGGGGCATCGGAGAGATGGTCCAGGGCGGTTGAGGGGCAAAGGAGAAAGGGGGGGTGGAGGAAGCAAACCGCACCCCCCCCCCAGGACGAAATCGGGGGACTGAGGTCAAAGTCGGGTTCTTGAGGGGGGAAAGAACGATAATTCTTAGGGATGGAGCAGGGCGCGGAGATGGATTCAAAATTCAGAGACAAGGGTGAAGAGTTGGGGGGGGTGCTTTTAGGGAGGTCGATCAGGCTCAAAGGGAAGTGGAGGGGGGGAGGGAAGAAGAAAAGGTGCGGGGTACGTAAGTTTCAGGGGTTGAAATAAGGGAGGGGGGAGGTCAAGCGTCTAAAAACCGCGATGGGAGGCCCTCAGGACTGGCCCTAAAAGGGGTAAGGAGGGGGTTCCAGGAAGAGGCATGAGCCGGGGGACGGGGGGAAAGGGTTGGAGGTTTCTCGGGGAGAGTTCAAAGAGGGGGGGATGTTGTCGGCTACAAACAACAGAGAAAAGGGAGGCGGAGCAGGGATTGTGTCCTGGAATGAGGTGAAGCAAGAGGGGGAATTCTCCAAAGGGGTGTCACGGTGATCGAGGGCTGTGTAGACGTTCGTCCTGAACAGGATGCTTATATGGGGGGAGTGCGGGTCTTCAGGAGGTAGGGTAGTCGGGGGGGAAGAATGAACCAGGGAAGCGCTTTCTTCCAAAGGGGTGGGGGAGAGATGGTCATTTCAACAAGATGCAGGGGGGGGCAATGTGTACAGGATTTAGAAATCCGGGAGACTGAGGGGAAAGGGGAAGACAGATACATCGGCTAAGATGAACAGCAGGGAGATGTTATTATTGGTGAAAAAGGAAGAGGGAATGGGTGGGTGCAGTCACTTCTCGGGAGGCGACAATGATATTTGGCAGTATAGGGGGGGGGCTGGGAGGGGAAAACGAAAAGGCAAATTGAGCGAGGAAAAAAAAGTTTCCCCAAGAAACCCAGAGGGAGGGGGGGCGCCTGGAAAGAACGCCGTTGATGTAGGTCAGGGGAGGAAAAAAACGGGCGAGCCGCATTTCGGGAAAGAAAGAAGCTCAGTCCACAGAAAACGACTGACGAGCAAGAAAGTCGCACCTGGGCAAGGCCTCATCTTAGAATATCACCGACAGGGGATAGAGAGCGCACTCTGGAGGGCTCGGTTGTTGTCAAGCAAACGCGGGACGAAAGCGAACCTCCACAGGTGTAGGCCGCAGGGGAATGAGGTAGGGATAAAAAGGGAGCCAACAATTCTAAGGTCCATTGAGGGGGAGTAAAGGAGATTCAAACCGGGGGGAGAAGAAAAGGAGGCGGGTGGCGTTATTATTCAAACAAAAAGACGCAGCCAATTCGAACGTAGGAGAACTAAGAGGGGAGGGGGGGTCAGGCGTCAGGGGCCTAAGGAAATCTACGAAACATAAAAGTAAGGGAGGGCGGGAGGGGGTGGAAAAACGCCCATTTGGGAAAAGAAACCATCGAGAGGACGTGAACCAAAAAGATCCTTCTAGAAGAGAAAGGGCTGAGCAACAGGGAGGTTCCCAAAGGTCTAATAAGGAGAAGGGGAAATTGACTTGGATGGCCACAGACGAAATGTGGGGTATGAAGTCGCAAAGGGCAGTGTAAAGTGGGGGAGAGGGGGGGGTCTATAGTTATCACCTGAAATGTGCGCCCTGAAAGAAGGGAACCTGATGGGTCGCCCAGAAGAGATGGTGGACCCTTCATGTCGATGTATCGCTCTTGAGGGGCGAAAGGACGGGGGAGGTCCGTAAGGAAACAGGGAGTAAGCAACCCGCTACTCACAAGAAATCAAGGGGGGAAATCTTACTCAGTATTGGTGCCCCCAATGGCGTCATCGTGGAAAGGAATTTACCTCCGTCTTCCGGTCTTGCTTCCGATGTATTCTCGGGGCCAAGAGGGCGGCTCCGATACCTCGACCGGGGGAGAGGATCGCGGTATGGAGGGGACTGGTGTGGGGTGATGATCGGGGAAGAGTTGATGGGGGGACTCCCACAAGGAGGTTGCTTCAAGGAGAGGGAGCGTGTTTTACGATTCGGTGGGGATAAAGGGGCAGGTCTATAGTCTCCGAGTCAAAAAGCTTGAACTCGGGGGAAGGACCGGGGGTAAGTAGTGAGTGTACAGATAAGGGAATGTGTCTGGGGGGGAGTGTGGACTGATCTTGGCAGGTCCGTTGTCGGCAAGGAGAAGAACAATTTGAGCAGATGAACGTTGATGAAAGGCGGATACAGGGTACTTATCGGAGGGATTTCGTAGAAGGATTAGGGGGGCGTTATGGGGTGGGGCTCGTCGTCCATGGGTCAAGTCGGTCGTCTTTTCCAATAAGGATCACATGGGGCTTATCATACGGAGATGGGGGTGGGTATTTAAGGGGATTTAGAGGGGGGACACGACTCTCTTTGATTACGACAGGCAATGACCGGGAGACTCCTCTATCTTGGGAGATTAGGGCGGGCTGAGTTCTTTAGGAGCGACAGACGTAGGGGGGGGGTTGGGAGGGAGGTACGAGAAGATTGTGCACGTGGGGGAGGGGACGTTAAAGAGGGAAGGAATTTCGTCATAACTTGGCTAGAGGCGGACCAGGGTAGAAACGAGGATAGCAAAACGCAACATTGGGCGAATGGGGGGAGTGAGGGGGGAAAGTCGGGTTTTTATCGTCGTCTTAGGTGAAAAAAGACTGGGGGGTAGAAGTCATATGTAGCCGGGAAAGGGAAGGGGGTTGGAGCGACCATGCAGCCGTGGTGAGAGAAAATGACCACTACTGACACGGAACTTCTACTGGTAAGGTCATAGAAGAGCAGAAGGGATGAAAGAAAGAACCAATAAAAAGGGGGGGGAAAAAGGTGTGGCGTAAAAGAGGGGGTCATGCTCGATCATGTAGGAAATTAACTATCTCAGAAGCTATGGGGAAAGTGTAAATAGAAGATTCCATGGGACTAAATCTTAAGGCCGAGGAGAAATGGGCAAGACAGGAAGGCCCTTCCACCAGACTGAAGAGTGGCTTACGATTTGCAGATCATGGAAAAGGGGGGATGCCTTAATTAATTTCAAAGTGTGACCCTGCAATGTATGAACCAGGACTAAAAACAGCGTTCTCCAAAAAGGTGCGAAGGGGTTAGAGAAACTAACTGCCTTTCGACAGGGAAGAGGGGAAAAGGGTACTACAGCGGAGAGAGGATGTAGGGGAAGTGGAAGAAACCTGAGAAGTGAAGGGAAACTACGAATAAAAAGTCTAGTCAGAAAGCAAATAGGGGAGAAGAAGACAAAGGGAAAAGGAAGGCTGTGAACGATTCAAAAAAAAGCCGGGGGGGGGATGGGACCCCCCAAACCGCCAAAGAATTGGGGAGACGCAGGAAGGGAGGAAAGGAGGCGAGGGCGGGGGACAAAAGTAAAAGTTGGAATGGGATGGAGAAGAGAGAAAAAAAGCAAACAGCTTGACAACTAGGTCGAACTGTAACGGGTAGATCCGTCAATCACCCTTGAAAGTACAGGCTGTGGGAAAACCTTTGCTATAAGCAAATTCAAGATAATCCTAAGGGAAACGAAAAGAAAACAAAAGCAACGATCACGACAGGACGTTGTAAACAAACGTTGCCGAAGGACGGGAAAAAGGCACGGGATTCAGGGAATGGGGGCTGGCGGGGGGGCGATTTTCAAAAAGGAGGGCCAGAGGAAGAGGAAGACATGACCACGAAGGCGGGGGAAATGGGAGGAAAGGAGAGGTGGGTGGGGGTAAGACGAGAAAACCAGAGGGAGGAACTCGAATCCGGTATTAAAGACTGAATGAAATTGGAAGGGGGTGAGGGGCAAGGTGAATCGAGTCGACACTGTCGGGAAACAGGGGGTCAGAGGATGAGGGCTCCGGCAGCTTGGGATTAGAACGTTTCGATCTCAGTGGGGGGGCTAACGACCCTGGATAGGCACCCACTACGTAAAAATCGTATTGGAAACATAAGCTAAAAAAAAGCTCTCCTTCCGGTGGAGTCCTCAAGGAGGGAAGGATCATACAATCAAAAACGCCTACGAAGAAACAGTTCGGAAGGAGCCGTGGGGAGTTCTCAAAAGTTACAGGAAAAAAAGAACAGGGGGACCAAGGGGCCCGGGCACATGGGTTAGTGGAATCAGGACTCGGTTGAGCGGGGGAGGAAGGTCCCCTCATTACAGGACCGAGCGACAGTAGTAAATTTGGTGAGGTGGGGGGGAAGTCCGAGGTCAGGAGAAAGGGCTGGGAAAAAGAAGTCGCCGAAGAACGATCTCAGTCTCTTGAGGGTGTCGCACTGAGGATGGGGAGAAAGGAACAGGGAAAGAGAGGGGAGGAATAGGTCTATCAAATAACCTTTAGGAACCTCTCTCGGTAGTATGGGGGTTTTTAAAAGACATGAAGTGCTGAAAGGGAAAAATAAAAAAAAAAAGTGGAAGGACTGGAAGTGAGCAAGCGATGACTCCCTGAGGGGTCGGGGATGGGGGCTCGTGGCGACTAGAGCAGGTCACTATGAAAGCAAAGGGTCGTTCTTAAAGAAACTAACTCGGGACGCCTGGAGAAAAGGACGTAGAGGGGGAAGAATCTAGGGGCGGGTCCGAGTCCCTACTGAGCCGAAAGTTGGGGTCTGGGAACAACTGAACTGTTCAGGAAGGAAAGAGAAGAGGGAAAAAAGTAGCTCCTGGGCACAACAAAGCAAGGTGGAGAAAGGCCAGAAGGGACGCAGGGGGAAAACCAGGGAAGTAGAAGAAGCCGCGATAAGGGCACCGGCAGGGATGGAGAACTAGAAAAATCTGATGACGTGAAACGGAACCTAGGAGAGGGATAAGAAACGAACACGGACCGTGTAGATGACAGGAGAAGGAAGTCTAATCGGGGGCCGCAAGTGAAAATGTGGTCAGGGGGTGTCTCGTTCTCTAAGGAGCTCATGTCTGGTAAAGGGGGCAGGAGGTGAAATAACGTGCAGATCCCCATAGCAGCCGACATCCACAATAAGGTGGGCGAGTGTAGGTAAGGTGGTGGTTTCCTGGAAGGGTCCCGGGCCTGAGAAAGTGTATGGTGAGAAATTTGGGGTGTGGAAAGGGAGGAAGGGAGCTGAGAGGGCGAGGGAGAGAGGAAAGAAGGCGTAGGAACTCTCATTAATTTGGGCTGTAAAGGAACAATGTCTCTAGAAAGGACAGCACAGGGTAATCATTTTTCTTTAAGAGGTGTCCATGTCATAGAGCCCGAAAATTGAAGGGATAGTTTCCCGGGGAGCGCATTTATTGATGGAACTTCTAATTACGAAAAGAACCGAATCTACTGACCTATTTGCTAAAAGCTAATTTATCTCAAACCACCCGAAAATGACGGAATGAAGACTCAACCAAAGGGGAGAAGAGGCTCGTCTCGATGAATAACGGGGTGACCGACAGAAGGGAAACCGGGTGATGCAAGAAGCGGTGTCAGCTCTATGGCCTAAACGCAGGTTATAGAAAAGAGAGTGACAAGAAGAGCGCGAAGACAGATAAAAGAGCCGAGCCACTGGGGGGGAAGGGGGAAAGATTTCTTCTGACCGTGAAGAATCAAATAATGCGGGGGAACAAGAGGACCCAAGACCCTATCAGGCTTCACAGGGGGGGCCCACAAGGAAAGCGCGGAAAAGGGCCCCAGTGCCTGGTCAGGCTGGAAAGAGCTTTACTCCTCAAAAAAGGTTCACTCATATGTTAAGAGTGACGGAGAGAGGACAAAGACGGTCGAGGACTCGATAGGATTAGAAGGCATCATGGGATCAGCGAGAAAACAACAACGGAGTGGAGGAAAGATATGGGGGACGGTCAAGAAGAAAAAGGGAGTCTGTGAAGTGGTCCGACAGGAAAGAAGGGAGAGGGGCGAAAGAGAAGATCTCTTGTGGGTGAAAACAAACGCGTACAGTCTTAAGAGGCGTGTCAAAAGGCAGAGCTAGAGTCGGGTGGGAGGGAGAAGGAGTGAGAGATGACAGGAGGAGTGGACGTTTGACTTGTGAGGGGGCATAAGAGGGCACTAGCGAATAACCTGGGCTAAGAGGATGTGAGGAAGGTCAGGGATATGGGGAACGAGTCAAGAAAGGGGAACAGGGAGTCAGCAGCGGAAGTCTCGAGAAGTGAAAGGCTAAAAGAAAAACCGGCGGGAAGCAATTTACTTGAACATGCGTAATAGAAGAGGGGGGGGATACGGAAACTTCAACTAGGGGAGACGTCGGGGCGGCCAGAGAAGTCCTTGGGGGAAGGGAAAGAACAAAGAAACGAGTGCTTGAGATAGGAAAGGTATCTTCTAGTTGAGTAAGGGAAGGTCAGACGTCTGGAGCAGTCTGCGGGGGAGGGGGTGCGGGGGGACATCTCGAGGGAAGTAAAAGGGGAGGGGCCTGGCAAAAAAGCGCATAAAAGAAAGTGAAAGCGGGTGTTTTTTTAGATCTGGTATGAAAGCAATCCCTGGAGGAGGAAGAAATCCTGAGTTGAGACAGCGTGTCCAGTAAAACCAACCTGGCCCCCACCACTATTTTCTTGCCAAATCGAATAGGAACGGCTGTATGGAGATGCTGATGTATACGGAACTAAACATCGGACTTCCGATCAGACGAGGGGACAGGAAACGTCCGTGATTGAGAGATAAGGGCGGCCAGTTTCGTAAGAAGCCGGACTAGGAAGGAGAAGACGGGTAAGGACCTCCTTCAGGGCGTAACCATTTCAAACCGATGGTCCAGTTGCCGGGGGAAAGAGGAGCCGGTCGTGTGCCGTCTTTCAGTGGTGAAAAACCCGTGGCGAAAGTCTTTCGGAGGGTCAGCGTATGGGAGGAACTCTATTGGAGCTTGGCAGGCGTGAGGGGTTTCAAAGAAAAGAAACAAAGTGCAAAAAACTAGCCCACCCTCCCAATCGGGATTGTCTGACGGAAAAAACGAGCAGTAGCAGAAAGACACCCAGAAGAAAAGTAACCCGTGGTCGATCATGGAACCTATCCCAAAGAGGGGGGCTAGCGCATGGCGGAAACAAATCCAGGGGCACGGCGGACCCGTTCCGCCAAATCAATCGACTAAAAATGAGAAGTCGGGAAAAAGGAGGTTCTGAGGGTCGAAAAAACGAAACTTCTATCAAACCAGTAATTGTGCAAGAACTTTCTCGAAAACTACACCATAGGCCCGAATGGAAAAGTAGGGGGCGCAGGCTGAATTTTTCTGCGGGGGAAGGCGAGTCTGGCTACGTACGTGAATAGGGGGGGGGTGGAAAATTCCCAAGAAATAACCCACCGCGGATATCTCCAGGAAGGGAACGAATCCTGGGCGGGGAATCGTGTAGTTCGCCGGAAGACATGATTGGGCCAAAAAAACGGAGGGCGAAAAAGTAGGAAAGTTTCTTGGTCCTGCTTGGACGTGGTTGGTCGATAAGAAGGAGGAGGTATAAGACTGTGGGGGACAAAAAAATGAAATAACTACAAATGGAAGATTTCTCCAATTGGCAGGAGTCTCACTAGTTAGACTTAAAATGGTGTCTAGCTGCAGAGAGCTGGCCAGGGTTCCCCTTTCCCATCGTCACCCCCGATAGATGTAAAATGAGGCCTCTTGTGGCAGGGGCGTTGCCATCGACCCCTGGGGGATCGGGGGAAAAAAAAAGTCCCTTGGGCAAATCCGCGCGAGAATTTCCTTCAACGTCCCGGCAAGCCGTGAAAAGGGGGATGCGCAGCGAAAATCGGCATCCTAGCCGTTCAACGGAATAGGGGATTGGGACGCCCTGTGTCAAGGATTAAGATGAATTCTGCTGACAAGCCACCAACTTCCACTAAAGCATTAACGACATGCCCAGGAGGAAAATCCTAGCCTACGGGTCAGAGAAACACGGCAAACTTAAAGGTAGAAAGGGCACTCGTAGACTCCTCCCATAGAAATAAAGAAAGGGGGTCCCCACATAAATCGGAAGCCTGCCAGCCGACATCGGAGAAAAGGGGGTCTGAAGTGAGAGGGAAAACCTCGGGGAGGGGAGAAAGAAAAGGGGGGGAAACGGCCACGAGTCGGATCTCTTTTGGTAACCCTTCTAGCCATTTCCCTCATCCTGACGAAGAACCACATTAACCTTCTACGTCGGCAGGAAACAGACAGAAGAAAAGACGACGAGCCCGAAGCCAATCAGGGTCCACCAGAATCCGACCCGAGGTCAAAGGGTCTCCGACACCTGCCCCTTTTGGTGACGGGTCCAAGACCTAGACAAGCTAACCGACGAAAGCTGGTGTCCTTCGTCACCCGACCCCTTCAGGCCTCTTGAAGCAAAACGGTGCCAGTCAAAGGCAAGGTCGGTCTCAGAGGGCTGGGCGGACTATATAGGGGACGGAAATATCCTCAGCAACAAATGGCAAGTGGTTCCTTTCACAACGGCCGAGAGGGCGAGAATCATCGAAGAAGGCCGCCCGGACCCTTCGGGGACCACGGAAACTAAACGTCTGTCGACGGGAGAAAAGGCTCAAACGGGAGCTGGGGGGACGTGTACCTAAGGGTAGAAAGAGGTAACTGCCTGCTCGGGTCATGACTCCGTAAGGCAGTGAGGACTAATACCCTCTCGATGAAGGGGGGATCATCACTCAAGCGAAGACCTACTGCCCTTCTAACTAATGGGGGCAAAAATTTGCGGCCAATATCCTCCTGAATTTCAAAGGCGAGGATCTACGTTTCCCTGCAGGGAGAAGGAGGAGTTCGAAAGGGGGCGTGGGATCATTTTATGGTCTTCAACCTTGGGTACTTGGCGGGAGGGTGCTATCGAGGGAAGCGGACTTACGGACGTCTAAAATGGTTTAGAAAGGGTGGGCAAAAAGGAAAGAGAGGTGGAGGACTCGACAGGGGGAAACAAAGGGTACTCGAGGGGTGAAGTTAGGTGACGGGGGAAAAAGTTCTACCGAGGGCCTATTTCGTTGACGGGAAAGAGCTGGCTTTTGAGGCCACGGGGTGATATGTCTTAATCTTAGTCCGGCACGAGGCGGGAGTTAGAAAGAGGAGGCTTGATAGCTGGGAAGCCGGGTCTTAGAAGTGCTAATACATAAAAGAACCTCGTGATCAACATAAGTTTCGGGTGGACCAACCTATCCGTCTAAGTTGGAGGGGGAGGGAGGATCAATACCTAGGTCCATAAACGTTTAATCTACGAGCAGAAACAAAAAAAAACGGAGGTATTATTAAAAAAGAGAAAAAAAAAGGAGCATTCACGGGGAGACGGGGAACCTTGGGCCCGGGGGGGTTGTTTTTTGTTTCACCCCGGATTTTTAAGAGCCTAAAAGGAGAAAGGGTGAGTGTTAACGCACCGCGGCGCCTGTCAAGGATCTGTTAAAAAGAGTACGCCAAAAGGACCTACCTCTCCTACACCGCTGATAGAAATAAAAATAAACTAACGGGGGAATAAACGCATCGCTCGACGTGCACAAGAAAATTCCTCCAATAGAAAACCAGTTAAGGAGAATACCGCCGCGTTGGGTGTTTCGACGAGGACTGGCGACCTCCACGTTAAAACCTAGAAGAGAGGCAGGCACTGAAAAAGCGGGGCCAAGGGGAGTCTATATTCCTCCCCTAGGGAGTTGCTCACCACGAGACCGTTCCAAAACCGGGAAAGACGACCGGCAGCTGTCGCTATAGACCCATCACCTGTACCCACCAGGGAAAGCGAAAGGGAGAATAATAAGTCCTCCTCTACGAGGGACTCCCGAGGCCGATCGACGCCTTGGCTGCCGATATGGGCGAATAATTGGAAAGAGGCGTAGAAAGGCGGGAAGGTCGGGAATCGCGAATAAATAAAAATAGAAGCCCTGGGCAATGGGCAATGATTCCAAGGCGTCAGACCTCTTCTATTATCGGAAAAAGGAAGTCAAACCAGGCCTTCCCTACCCCTACACAGGAAATGGCCGTCCGTGCTCAAGTCTAAGAGATCGTGGACCGCCTCGGAAAACTACGCGATTAATGAGGGGAATAGTGAAGGACTCATGAATTCGACTGGAAGGCGAGGGATGAATTTCGAAATGGCCGGTTGAGATCGGTCCAGAGAACCTTAAAGAATCTGCGTTGACATGAAGTTGTGTCTCAGGCGAACTAACGGGGCTAAAGATTCTAAACATGCCGTTAAAGGAAAAAAGAATCCGTGCCAAGAGTGGGACTTCGGTGGGTAAAGGGGGCTTCTTCGGCCCCGCCAACCTGGGCAGGTGAGCCTTGTGATACGTATAAGAAGAAACATCGGGAAGGATCAGCAGAGTGAAAGGGCGGAGACCTGACTTCTTATTTTTCCTTGACCTGGACGTCGATCGCGGGGGGACGAACTGAAGCCTGCAATTTTTTATATAGAAGGGAGGAGGTCAAGTGATCGGGACCAACCGCGTGTATGTAGCGGGGAAGGGTTGGCAAAAAAAGAGAGGATGGGGAGTCTTCCTTTTGGACGAGTAAGATTTCTTTTGGCTCAGGGTTATGGATGGAAGTTCTACGAGTGCTTTTTGAAAAAGCGAATTCGTCATCCGGGCTAGTGGAGACCAGGGCAAGGAAAATTTAAGCACTTTTCATCGAGGGATCTTTGGAAACGGCGGGAAGGGGCTGGATCATCCGAAGGGGGCACGACCAAGGGCAAGAGTTGCGAAGAAAGGGGGGGGGGAACGGCTTAAAAAGTAATAACCATGTTTCTACCTGCACAAAGTGCGACGTGGTCCGGTAGAATTAACTGGGACGATAACTTTGGGGAAAGGCAAGCGCGGGGGAAAGTAAGACCACGGGCGGTTAAAAACACTTCCACAGAATTACGAGAGTCAGCAGAAAGACTGGGTGCGCTGGGGGGCAACCTGCCTCACCAGTAAGAGAATACTTGCCAAGAGGTCGCCCATTAAAAGAAAGGGGGGGGCAACGCCGACTCAGGCCATCTTATTATTCAATGGGATTACATAAAACGAGGCAAGTCAGCTAAGTCAGAAGAAGCGGACACCAAACCTTGTACCCTAATTACAACCCAACAGAATGTTCTCCATAAGGGGTGGGTGCTAGGAAGGGAGCGAAAAGGGGGGATAAGCGTCCTCCAAGAATTATTATATAGTGCGAATAGCAGGGTGGGGATGAACTTGTGCAGCCCACGTAGTGATACTGCACGTAGGTCAACGACCTAGAATTCCATTAAGAAAACAAAGCGGAGAAAAAACACGACAACCGAAAAGGAAAAGGGAGGGGGCCTGGTTCTGTAGTAATTAAGAAAAAGTTGACGAGATGGGCAAAAAGGGGAAAAAAGGTTCCGGGGCCGCCTGATCCCCGCTCCAAAGAGAAAGAGGACTCAATTGACTTCGTCCGATTTTCGGGGGCGAAAAAGTAGCCGGATGAGGTCACGGAGGAGTGGGTGAACTGTCTATCCCCATGAGTATGAGGATCGTCTAGGAGACCGTAAAGATTAAGATGGATGTGGTAGGATTAAGAAGAGGTTGACCTTCAAGGGGGGGAGCAATCCGCAGAAATGTGCTGTTTGGGAATGCGGGTTGAAAACGGCTCATAGCGTAGGGATATCAATAAACAGGTCCTGATCTCATCAAGAATCTCCGATTACAAAGAAATCCGGAGGAGCACCCTCGGGGAGACGGGAAAGCGGAAGAAATCCTTGAACAACGTTGAAGACCTTCTTCAAAGAACACAAAGAGAGTAACTTAGTAAGACGGTTTAACGCGACCCCCCGAGCATTGCGGGCATGATTAGTGAGACGTATATCGGTAAAACTAGGGAGGCAGGAAACAGGGGACTACAGGAGAAGGAATATCTACAAAGAAGCATGCCAGAGAGAAATGTCTCTTCTCGAACTGGATAGAAAGATGACGCTACTAAGACCCAAAAGCTCTAGCCTACGGCCACTATGTCTCATTTCAGTCCCCTCTTGGTGGTCTAGACCGCAGGGCATCATTTATGGACGGGGGACAAAGACTGGAAAGATCGGAGGACCAGCCGCAGGTGCCTGGTCCTAGGGAGAAGACCACCGTTGAATTTATTCTTGCTTTTTTCCAAGGGAGAAAAAGATGCACATCGGATGTTACCCCGCCTGGGCGACTTACTACGTCTTACAAAAAACAAGAAGCCTTCAGGGCCCTAGTGGAAACCGGTCCAAACGATTAGGATGACGTGTCTCACTCGAAAGGAATAGAGAATACCATTAACGACTGTTCACATGAGGAGACGGGAAGAAAGGGGAAAGGTCAACGGGGGAAAATAACCCGGGGAAGAGTTTCAATCGAAAAGAAAGAAGACGACCTATGCCCTGGGAGGGAAATTGCTTCTACTGCCCCCCAAAAAAAGCGGTCAAGTAAAAAAATCATCCCTACACCCGCCCAGAAAGGCGAAGCGGGAGGAAAGGGGTGGGGGACCTCAAGAAAGTTGTTTCACCCCTGGATCGGGGAGAGCGGAGCCTGCAAAACGAGGTACTTCACAGGTACTATAGAGAAAACAACAACAACATGGGGAAGCCGGCAGCTGAGAGGAACTAGGGGAAGGAGACCGAGCCCACACAAAGGGGAAAACCCCCCACCCCCAAAAAAAAAACCACAACCTCGCCCAGGACGCGCGAACCGTGGATCGGGGTTTAACAGGTGACCGCGGATTCTTACCGTCACACCAGAGGAAAACCGTGCGATTGTAGGGTCGGAGGAGGAAAGACAGGGCTGCGGGGGGGAAGGTGGAAGTTTCATTCCGAAACACTCAAAGGAGGGGGGAGAGGGTTCAATCTAGGGTAGGTCTTTTGAGAGTTTGATTGAAAAATCTTCCTTGAGGCGGGTGGGAAAAGGCAGAAGAATGCTCCGTTACCAACGAGCAAGGCCACCGTGATCCGTAAGAAAAAATGAGGGGAGCTTTATTTATCTCGAAAAGTAGAAGAGGGGGGTAGAACCGAGGGGGGGCCAAAAAAGGTTGGAGAATACATCCGCTTCTTAGAAGGAAGAATGGGAATGTCTTACCTACGTGGAGCGCAAAAAGGGACTCGAGATTTGCATCCGGGGTAGACTTTCCAAAGCCCGCCTCCCCAAGGGGGGGTTGACCATGGTGGGGAGAATCCCCTTTCGGGAGGGCCTCAGAGGGCGGCCCTCGTGACAAGCCTAGGCAGGAGGAGTAGTCCACGAGAAGGGGGATTGAAATCGCAAATAAGGGTGAACTGTAGAGAGTGGGATCGAGAATGGATCGGCCAACAAAAAGCCGTCGCGCGGAGACATTCGGGAGGGACGGAAAACTGAGGGCCTTGGAAGAGACTCAAGATCATTTCTCCGGGTTCTTCTCGACGAAAGTTTGTACAGATAAAAAGTCGAATCCGGGGAGGAGAAAAGGACTCTGATGGTAGACACGCGTGCCCAACTTAAGGGGGGGGGGTCGCCGGGACTTGTTTGAAAAAGAATCTGACGTCGGTTTGCCGAGTGGGAGCTGAAAAGGCCGGGGACCTCGGGGGGACGCCCTTAAACAGGATCTTTTCCATCGGGAAGGCGTCGCAAGGCTCCAGAATGGCGTTCTGGGTTTCCTCGCCCTCAGGCCGATTGAAGAAACCAGTGCAAGAAAGCCCCCACGACCCACCTTCAGAGGAGGGCTTAAAACCCGTCCGGGAGTCCAACTCATGCCAGAAGACCCCCTAAGCCGAAGAGAAGTCCCCCGGGGACGCGCGACCTAGGAAAGCAGGAGGAGGCTCTCTCAGTGGGGAGGAAACAGGGAACGGGAGGAACCTCTCCTGTCTGGGCGGAACCGGGTGAAACCTCGGAACAAGAAGCTTCCAAGGAGGTTGAAAAGCTACGGAGGGGATCGCGCCCCGAAGCGTCGATCCCGACCATGAACAGGGTCCGATCCGGACCTCGCGACAGTCAAAAGATAAGTTCGGGAGAGGGGCGTCCCAGGCAGTACAGCGTCGTGATCAACGGAGTTCTATGTCAGGGGGCGAGGGGAAATCAGGGTCGTGGGTGGAGAAGGGGAGCCCACGGGAACCACCCCTCGGATCGGGGGGGGCCACGATCATACTAGTGCGTAGTCGGGGTGAGGTAAGCCTGAAGATCAAGGCCGCGGGGAAAAAAAACGGGTCGAACCAGGGAAAGAGTTGGCTTCGGGTCAAAAAACGGGGGGGTGGGGGGGAAGCAAGACTGTACGAAGGGGGAACTTCCTAGGAGGCCCGCCAGATCAGGCCGATGCACCTTCCGGCAGTAAGGGGGAAACTCCTCGGATAGAACTTGGCCAAGGAGAGTTCTATCCTGGGGGAGCTTAAACAGGGTGACCCCGTCCAGAAACATGAGCTAAGTAGCCTCGAGGGTGGGAAAGATGTTTAAAAATAGCAAAAGTCAAGGAGGTGTAAGAAGACCGAGATTGAAAGTCAAGCATAGGATATCCTTTAGCGTTCGCACTAACGTATCTTATAGGGCGAAACCGGGGGGTGAAGTCTTTCGACAAAGCGCAAAGAATGTAAGGTTGGGAAAAATCAAGTAAGGTCGTCTGGAAACCTGGACCATGGTCGTTTACAAAATAAAAAACAAAGGGGGGCAAATTCTCTCATACACACACGGAGTACTAAATCTGGAAAAGGGCAACCGCCCGAGGAAATCAGTCATCAGACGCCCAGGTCAAGGATCCCCCGAGCAAACTTTCGAAAGGTCTAAGGAAATCTCAAAAAGGGAAGAAAACTCCCCAAGCAGACCCGAACAGGCAGAAATCAAGCGAAGAAGCCCCAAGCGCGACAGCAAGAAGAGGCTGGGTTTTTTCGGCGAAGAAAAAAACGAGAGTAAGACGCTATGGGGGTGAAAAGGGGGCTAGACAGTGAACCGGCAAAACTTCGGCACCAGACTTTTTCCGTATGCAACAATCGCCTGCTAAAAGGAAGAAGATCCCATCCACGAATTCAGAAAAACCTAGAATCCTACAAGGCCGGCAGTAGTATAAAGCTCCTCCACCGTCTAAAAGGACCGCAGGGAGGGTTGCAAGCCACCAAGAAGACAATCTCCCCAGAAAAAGAGTAAAAAACGCTGTCCTTCTTGCTTCTAGACCAGAAAGGGTCCAAGGCTCTGTGATGGAGCGGGAGCCTTGCAACGAAAGGGGACCAAGACTCAGTCCCGACCTGACTGTTCTTCGCGGGATGCTCAAAGAATGAATATGCCAAGCTCACAGAAGGGGAAGGGCTATGCCGGGAAGGAAAGATTTGAAGGTCAAGAGCCTAAAGCAAGGGAACCGGGGAGGAAGTGTCGAGTTCTGGAAAAAGTGCTTTAAGGTTAGACAATTCGCAAGGAATGGCTCGGGGGGGCAGGACGAAGTTGACTACTGTCTTCCAGATAAGAGGCGAGTTCAGTACGCCATTTAAGGCTTCATTAGAAGAACCAGGGAGGAGAGCAGGGGGGGGGGGTTGGACCATCTCGTATATTACAAAGAACGACTACTCCTGGGCAGAAGGGTCTTATTGATGGCAATCTAAAAGTAATAATTTCCAGTCAGGTTCCCGAACTGGGATAGTGCGGAGAAGTCTTGAGTTAAAGGAGGAGTCAAAAACTGTATAGGCGACGATGTGGACTGCACCTGGGGTTCAGGGGTGGTGAGGTCGGCTCTCTTTCCTACGCAAGGGGGGGGTCAGTAAGATCACCGGGTTGAATTGCCTTCTGGCGGATCCGTCGGGGGGGGCGTCAATCGGGGACTGCACAAATGGAAAGTCTCATGGTTGAAAGAAAAAAAGAAAACAAGGGTACACATGGGTGAGGTGAGCCTACCGAGGAGGGGGGGCAGGACAACAAGCGGCGTAGGAGGAGGTTTCCGGGGTGGCGAAGCTAGCTTTTCAAAAATATCCGGGGGAGGGGTAGGGCAGTAAGGAAGGCGGATCTCATCGGGGTCTCCTTCCTGAGGCGGGGCTGAGAAGGGGCTGACGAAAAGAAAAATCGGGGATGTCCCAGGCAGGGGATTGGACACAAGAAAAGCTCCCCATGGAATTGAGTGGAGTTGACAAAAAGGAGGGCACAGAATTAGGTTCCAGGAAAGGGAGAAAGGGAAGCTAAAAAACCCCAACAAAGAGGGGAGGAAAGAGATATCGTAAGCGCGGAAGCATCAGGTAGGAAAAAACTTGGCAGAGCAATCAAGTAGGGGGGGATCGTTTGACCCCTGACTCGGACCCTGTGGATCCTTGGGGGGGAGGGGGGAACTCCACTCTAAGACAAGACGGAAATAATTAGACACCTCTTATAGCCGATAGGAAGAAAAAGATACCCGCCTCGCTAAAAAAAATGCAAAAGGAGAAGAGTCCTAATCAAATTAAGAGAAACAGAGCTTGTTTGTCGGCGGAAAACGCCAAGCGCCCTCTGCTAACTCAAAAATAGGGTACCTCGAAAGTCGTGGAAGAAAAAATTCCCACCTTCGAGGTAAGGGGAGGAAGGGAAGACAAGAAAGGGACAAACGCCGAAACTTCAAAAAGGAGAAGTACTACCATGTCGAAAAAGGAGAAGGAAACCCCTCACCAGAACGACCCAACAGGGACACCCATAGCGACCTGAGGATATCCAAAAGAAGAATAAAGACGAGACAAAATCGATCATAGCCATAAACTAGGATATTGAAAAAAAGCAATTTCCTGATTGGAGACCGGCAGTGTTGAGTGGGAATACGAGAGGATCCCCCTATGCCGGGAGGCGCCAAAGCAGGGCAATCATGCGGGGAGGAACGAGCAGGCTAGGGGGATTAGAGGACCTCGCCCCTCGGGAACCCCGACAAAATAAGCACAGTGAACATGATGGCTCAAGAACAGCAGGGCACATCAAGAAGGGGAAGCATCAGTGGCGGACTTGAATACGTAGAGATCTCCAGGGTCCAGTCAAAGGCCTCTCTCAAGGATGGGGTCTTTTGAAGGTCCGGGGTAAAAGAGATAATAACCTAGAGGGGAGAGGAGGTGGAACCTGAAGTTTCGGTCATGAAGGAGGCCGATCATATCAGGGGCAAAAAGACCAACAGTTATCTTCTCCTAATGAAAAGAGTTTTACTTCGGGTTTATACGGGGGAGAGGGTGGGCGGAAAGACCGTGGGCATCCTTTTATTATCAACGATGACCTCGGGTAGGAAAAAGACTGATGGGCCCTGATGAGGGAGGGGAGAATATGTCCTTAGGCGCGTTGAAGCAGACGGATTCAGGCATGTGATCGAAGGAGGATGTCAATGGGACTAAGGACAAACGAAAACTCAGTGGCCGGGCGGGTCCAACTCACTCTTTGGATTCGGCTTGGGACGGCTTAGGCTTTATGTGGGGAAAGGTCAAGGTGAGGGGGCTTTAGGAGTTCGACCAAAAGGGGGCTGAACTGGCCCCGGGCGGCGAGCAGTTTGCTCGGGGGAAGAGGAAAAAATGCGGGGGAAGGGACAGGAAACCTGGACATACTGTACAGATCTTGGCCGCAGTAGGGGGGAGGAATCTGGAGAAAAATGACATCCTTGGCAAAAAAGGGAAGGTTAGCAATACATAATGAAGGGGGACTGACTAAGGGACAGTGAAGTCTCTGAAATAAAAAAGGTTCTACCTGGTACAGGCGGAAAGCGAAGGAACTGCTCGAACATTTAGGCAGATCCCTAGTACTAAAGACGAGGGGGGGAAAGTCCCCGTCCACCCTAAAAGAAGAGGAATTTCATCTCATAGGTCGCTGGGAAGGGGGGCCCCAATCTCAAATTTAAGAGCGGATCGAACGCCGAGTAAAGAAAAAGGAAAAAGGCCGGGGAAGGAAAAAGAGGCAATACTTGAGGGGTCAGGAGCATCCAGGGAGGGGCGAGAAAAGTCGTCTCTCGCACCGGGGGTCACCCAGGGAAAAGCTCAATAGAAGGTAGAACTCCTGGGGGGGGGGGTTGAGAACTATAGGAAGTTCACGGGGAAAGGGAGAAATACAACTGACGGAACAGCCAAAACGGAGCCGGTTCAGGGACTGAGAACGATGGTTTTGAAAATTGAGACTACAGTATTCCCACAAAAACAATGGTTTTTTGGTTGTTCCTGACCGGAGGGCCGAACCCGCCCACTTCAACGAAAAAAACGGGGGAAGCCGTAGCCAAAAAAGAACCTTAGCAGAAGGGGTGTAGGTAGAAGAAGGGGAGAACGGGGGGGTTGCCTTATGGGCAGGGGAGCGACCGCAGTTTCAGGGCCAAATGCTCGGAAAAAAAACGACGCATGGAGACACGAAATGACGATTCTGGGAAACAAAAAAGGCGAAAACGGGTACAAGGTAGCCGGAGATCGGAAATTCTTGTGGCGCACTCGAGATAACACATGTTCAGGGGCAGGTCGATCTGAATTGGGAAACTTCTCTTAACATCGGGTCTGGGGGATGGTGACTTTGAGGGAAATCGTCAAAGGGAGCAGCCGCAGGGGGGGTGGGCGAGGGTCAATGGGGCGCCCTGCCGGCGGCTGGAGGGAAAAGCACCCCCCGGGAGCTCAGAAATACACTAGCATCGAAAAAAAAAGACTCACCGAAAAGGGTCTAGAGGGGCTCTACTCGAAAGAGGCAAAAGAACTGTCCGACTTAAAACCCAGGAAAAGGCGAAACCTCCTATTGAAAAGTGCTACATCCAGAAAAAGGGACATTGAGACGGATTAGACTCTATCGGGGGACAATAGGAGCGAGACGAAAAAAACTTTAACATTACTAGTAGATCTAATTGGAAAAGTGTCCTTCCCGAAGAAATGTATGCTAAGAGAGAGGCAAGATGTGGAGGTCCTCTTCCACTAGAAAGAGAAGAAAAACGGCAAGATGTAATGTGAATACCAGCTGGGGGGAAGAAGCCCTATTAAGAAGTTACTGGGGAAAGCTGCCTGCCATTAAAAAAGCCGCAGGTGATGACCTTCCAAAAAGGCGTAGAAAACCCCTTGGGAATGGAGGAGTTTGCTGGGTTAGTAATAACACCGCGGATGCAATGGATTTGGACCCCTCCCTGGATAGCAAGAGGGGAAGTAAAGCACCGAAGCAGACTGAAAAGTGACCTCAAGCTATGCCTCCAAAAAGGAAGAGTGGGAAGTGTCCACAAAAAGACTAAGGAGTCCGATCATAATATTAAAGCCTGTTCAAGGACCTGAGGACTCAGAAACTAGTGCCTGATAAGGTCTGAACTTAAAAAGATGAAGGAGTGAATCAAAAAAGGGGGGGGGGGGGAAACCAAAAGACAAGCCTCCAAAAGGTATTGAGTGACAGACTGCACTTCAATAGGAAAAGACTCGGTCACAGTTCCAGATACATCAGAAAACTATCAGAGGAGAAGAAGGGAGGTACAAAGGGTAAGTCCTGCAAAAACTGGGAACCAAGAAATCGAAGCGGAGACGGCGATCTTCTATGTCAAGGCAAGGGGGGGGGAAGGAAGACTGGACAAAAACGGGGAAAGGAATATATTCCTCGCTTCCTGATAGGTGAGTCCTCTCGACCTCAAAAAAGTCAAAGTTAGAACGGTGGATCGTATGTTGCAAAGCGAGGAGAGGTAAGTCAGCAGAAATGAGAAGTCTCAGGTCGGGTGGAAGGTTTATGTTGAACTGAACCGCTGCGTGACCGTTACTTTTCCTTCGATCTCAAATCCCAGGCCTCTGGAAAGGAAAGGTGGACGGTAGGGAGGGAGGTTGGGGTGAAGACTAAGGAACGGATGCAGCAGGAGAAGGCCAGAGAGCTGAAACCGTCTGAGCAGGGACTAATGATTGCAGGGGGGTGGAAGAGGGTACTACTGACGCCTCGGAACATGACCCAGAGGACAGGAAGGGTAGGATACAGACGCTGGGAGGAACGACGGGCATTCAGGCATTCGGGGGGGGGAAGAGAGAGTCAATTCTTAGCTCGCCATGTATGGGGAAAAACAATCTCCGATTTTCAACCCGGGGGTAGAAATGGTCCACCCCCCTCCGAAAAAACGAACCAGGGGTGGGGTGTCCGGGGTTGTATGGAGACTGGAGGGATCCTCGGGACTCATGTCGCCATCGGGACCGGGAAAAGGAAAAAGGCTTAGTTGCGGAAAAACCACCCAAAGGAGTTCTTAGCGCGAGACATCGTGTTGTCCATCTATTGGGGAGCCAGAGGATGTCGAAATAAAACAACTGGCGATTTCGATCGAACATGCGGGAGGGGGCCGTTCCACTCGTCTGCCTTGTCTCAGAGGGTCGGACAAGGTTTCGTCGAGAAGAAAGGGGGGGTCCCTAAAGAGTCGACGCCGGGGTAGAACCGCCCTGGGATGGGGTACGAAAGGTTCCATATTAGTTGGAGCATTGCAGGTGGAGATATAAAGGAAAACAAAGGGTCAGGGGGCAATTCTTTCGAGGGCAGAATAACGAGGGGGGGGAAAAAATTAGGCTTCTTGCCTGGAAGATGGTCGTCGCGAAGGTGTCGATAACGGGGCGTTCTTTTGTCGCAAGAAACGAGTAGACATTGACCAAGAAAACGCCAAAGGGAGTGGCTACCGGGGAGACCACGGATCATGTCAACATCATAACAAAAAAAAGTCCGAAGAGGAAGGAAACAGGGTGAGATCTCCAGCAAGAATAGGAGGATGAGGATATTTCTCCACAGAGAAAAAAAGAAAGGGACTGCGTAACTTGTGAGCCAGCAAACGATAAATAGGCCATTTCGTTGGTCTAAACAAGGTAGGAGGAATACTTCCTTGAAAAACACGAGGAGTGAAACAGACCAAGGGAAAAATTCCCTTTTCTCGCCAGGAAGATAACTCCACTTCATCTATAAAGGCGGAGGTGGGGGCGCACTTCATCGCGGCGAAATGGAGGTCGAGGTCAGGGGGAGAGTGGAATACTGGGGAAAGAGGAGGGTTAAGGTGAGCTCCAATTCTCCACCCCCCTAGGGCAATCAAGAAAAAAGTCGAGGAAGGATGGGTCGTTGAGGTCAGAAGTAGCAAGAAAGCGAAAGGGGTCACCCCAAAACGAGGGCGAAAAGGGAGTTAGTGAGTTTTGGAATTCCGGTACAAACGGGTTTGGCCCTAGAAACGAAGGGGGGGGCGCGACCGGAAGCTTCCAAAACTGCCACATACTCCCGATTGCTAGGACGGCAGGAAGGAATCTCCCAGCTCACTTTTCTCGCACGAGGTGCGATCTGCTACTAACAATGGAGGGGCACGGGCCAGCGAAACGAGAAGGCAATAAGCCGTCGATGGGGTTCCTTTGAGGGGAAATCTAAAGACTAAGACGAGGCAAGGATCTTTCCATGACATCAAACCAGCGGCCTATCCGTTGACTAGGCACTGACGGAGAGGCTCAAAATGGGGGGGATGGACAGGAAAGAGATGATCAAGGAAGGGTCAACGGGGAGTAGTCGTGTCGCCCTGTGAAAGGGTCGTGTGACACAAATGTCAGAGCGACAAGCAACGGAAAAAAAATCGGTGAAAAGATAAAACCGATTCAAAAAGGCGGTCCGAGAAGATCCGAGCACATGTCCTCGAACCTACACTTATACGCTCGAAGCGGAAAGAAAGAAAACAAGAAAACTCGTAGAACCTATCAGCAGCCGAAAAAAGTAGCCTTCCAACGACAAGCGTAAAGAAACGCACTAAGAGGGACCATCCAATAATTGGTGTGGCCAGCCGCCCACGCCTTCAGGAAAATTTGGTCCACGTACAAAAGGAAGACAACAAAGAAGGGGAAACTATAATAAAAAGACACATTGAAGGCAGTCAGTCTGCGGAAACTCGGCTAGGCCCAGGCTGGCCCATCCTCAACAGGAATCCGAACTAAACATATAAAGTCAGGAAAACTTTATTTCGAGAGGGAGATCCAAACAGGCTCAAAACTGAAGGTGAGTGTTAAAAGACGCGCCCAATCGAAAACCGAACTTGACCAACAAGCTTTAATTTGCAGAACTAAATGAACTGGAAGATTCCACTTTAGGCGGAGAATATAGCCTTCTCAGAAAGCAGGGAAACGCCATCTAGACCGACCGGGTGCTGGAGGGGAGAGAGGACACCAAAGGCAAGGGGATCGCCAAATAACTCCAAGCGACGGGAAGAAGTCAGGAAAAAAACCAGAAATTGGAAGAAGAGTCAGTACCCTCCGATTTGGGGAAAGAGCTAAGGGTAGAAGAAAAAAGGTCGCGGGAGCAAGATCCCTGAGGCTCTGGGTGGGGGTGACCGACAGGTAAAAAGGCGATCATCGACGCGAGTTTCCTACTCTGTAAAGAAAGGAGGGAATACCGGCGATCATGGGTGAGGAATCTCCTATTGTAAGAAAACCTAAACTAACCGTCCTAATCTAAAAAATTTGCATGGGAACGCAAAAAAGTTAAAGGGATTTATCGACCGGGCCGCTGGAGGAAGGATTCGGGAGGCAGGGAGTTCAAGGTCTGGGGGAAGTAGAGATGGGTCTTAAAAAAACGGGGGGGGAAAAGTTTCAGGTGAGGGGTCAATAGTTCTAAAAAAACTGAGTTTGGGTGGGTTGTTGTTAGCTGAGAAGGGGGGGGGGGAGGAGTGGGGGCAAGAAGCAAAACGAGAGGGTTTCCGCTTTACTGAACCTTGGACTAGAAGTTAACGAATAGCTACGAGGGAAAGAGGGGGTCCCACAAAGGGGAGTTCAAGAACGAGGAAGAGGTTTGGGGCACAAAGACAAACAAGTACGGGGGTTCTTGGAAGGCTTTTTGATTTCAGGAAGCTGAGGAACTAAAGAAGCAGACTGGTATCGGGGAGGGGAGGTTAGGGGCTGATTACGGGGTGGACGGGGAATTAATGTTAGCGTGGCGGACTACCGGGAAACCTAAATTCAGGCGAAGAGTAGGGAAAAAGGAAGAGCAAAAGGCGGGGGAATCAAATCCGCATACCTGAGGGGGGCAGATCTTCGCTAAAGATATCTCAACACACCAGAGGGATTGTTGATATGAGTAGCAATTTTAAGGCAGACCAGGAGGTGGGGGGAAGGATTGGGGGGCCTCAAGAAAAGGGATTACGTATCGTGTGAAACGCCCCTAGGCTCAGGGCACGACGGTGAAGGAAGTAAGCCAAATAATAAAAAAAGGCCGTAAGGGAGAAACGAGGAAGAGACCTCTTGAGAAAAAAACACCTCGCTACCGTGCAAGCTCAGCTGAAAGCAGATACCCCGTGCCTCACAGGGAAACCGCCCCGTGGGGATTCCAAAACCCGAGGTCTAGTCGATCACATGGGGGGGGGGGGGGGGTGGTGGGGGGGGTGGTGGGGTTGTACAGAACTTCCAGCGTATTATCTTTTTCAATTAGAGGGGCCCAGGGGGCAGTCCGAACTGAACCCAGAATAGGTGGACCAAACAGAACTCCCTTAACGGAGAGGAGAAGCGGTCGGGGGGGAAGGCGAACACACCGGGGGAAGGAAAAGGGGGACGAACCATCGAGGACTGGGAAGAACACCTCCCGGAAGCTGACTCTCCTCCCGGGAAGTCCGATAAGAGACGGGACTAGGCGGAGTATGTGGGACAAAAGGGGAAATTTCTGATCCATCAAGTATGTAGGGAATCGCGGGGTATGAGCCCGAGGGGGCCGACCTTTGCTTCGGGACCAAGAAGGGACTGCAAGGGCTTCCCCCCATCGCGAGCGATGTGAGGAAACGGGTAAATAGCAAACGGGAAGTCACAAAAAAGAGCAAGTCACTTTTCCTCCGTGGCTCACGCCAGCCGGTCAGTAAGACTACTTGGGGAACCCTAGGCCGGGCGACGGAATCAAATCTTAGCAAGTAAGGACATCGGAGGCAGAAAAGGCCAGGAGATGAACTTTGTAGCATGGGGGGGAAAGGGAATCATCGACAGACCAGAAGATGCCATAGGCCCCCTGCCTTTTGAGGGGACACATTGCTGGAAAGCGCAAAAGACTAAAACAGCCCGAAGGCAAAGAATTCCAAGTTTTGCTTATTGGGAAGGGCAAGGTGGGCGTCCACTACACCGGGGGGGGAGGGGGGGGGAAGCCAGGTGGAGGAGAGAAGCGATGACAGAGGTCGTATTCTGTGAGGTCTTAGACATGATGGCTGATGATCGTCCAGAACTAAGAAAAAAATGTCCAATCCAGAGAAGCAGTTGGTCGTGATAGAGAGGAAGGATGGGGAAAAAAAAAAGGGGAAAAAACACTAAAGATGACGCTCCGTACGGGAAGGGAAACCCCGACGCTTCTTGATGTCGCTGGGGACGAGAAGCTTGAGGTGACTTATAAACTGTGGAAATGAGAAAGAGTGCTGTTTCGGGAACGAGGGGGAGGCGAGACTTTTCTCATTGTAAGGAACAGGGGAGGGATGAAGGGAAGGGCCTCTTGGGTAGCTTGGCCCAGAGGGGGAGCGGTAAGGGCCTGGTCGTACTAATAAAAAGACTGTTGTGCCGAACCAAAGGGGAAAAGGGCGCGACCCAATGACCGTTGAACTCTCGGATCCGATTAGTGCTCGCCACCCATTGACGGACCGAAGACCGAGACAAAGTGAGAAATGAACGGATCTCCTCTTTTACTGGACCACTAGAGGAAAGGAGATTAACGGGGAAAAAAAGAAAAGGGCACCAGATCCTGCTAAGTGCATCTATTTCGACTTGTTGCACCAGGCCGGGCCAGGTCACCTCAAAAGAAACGAACGGGAGACAAGTCGAACTCCTCTAGCTGCCGAAGCTACCTCAGGCATCGAGGAGGGGGGTAATGAGGGAAAACCGAGCAGGTCCGCGACAGTGAAGGCTTCGAAAAACGGACCCGAGGACCCAAACACGAAGAAGGGGTTTCAGGTGGAAAGATTGGTGGGACAAGAGGGAGCATTTCCACGGGCGACTTAAGAACCATCAACGACGTCCGCCGGATGGCGACGACGGGGGAATCGACTTTGAGAACGTGGCAGCACCACGTTAAAAGTCAACCGGATGGCCGAGAAAGAACCTCGACGTGCCTAACCCGAAGCTGAAGGAAAAAGGGGCGCCAACCAAGGACGACCTGATCTAGGCACGGTGAGTTGGCATTTTGAAAATGAAGGGACGGGAATGGGCCTGGATAAGAAGTCCGGGAAAGTCCGGGAGAAACGAAGAACCCGGACGAAAGGGACAGGGGAGGGGCTTCCAGGGCGCAAAAGTCCGCGTCAGCAGAATCGCAGAGGCTTTTTTCAAGAGAGGATCACACATGATTCTGATGAGGGGAATCTAACAAAGGTCTAGTAGGGAATGGAGGTTTTATGATTCTGGATGGATCTTCGAGGGGAGCCCTCCTCTTGGGGGAGGGGTGGTCGTGCACTTTAAAACACTGGTTCAGTCAAAAAAAACCAGAAGACCCGGAGCTAGCGAAAACCAGAGACAGGAGGAAAAGACGAAAATCAGGAGGTGCAGCTCAGCTAAAGAAGTGAAAACGAACTGTCCTACATCTTCACAAGAAGAGGCGACACCTTAAAATTTTTCAAATGGGCACAACAGAAAGACATGCAAAAGCGGGAGGAGACTTTAAAACAATAGAGAGAAGAAACTTTGAAATCCTTAGAAGATAAACACTGCCGACGTCAGAAAGCAAGAAGTGCTCTTCGATACAGCGCATGGTTGGAGGGAAGCTACATCACTATCCGCAAAACTCGATCCTAAAAAAACTCTTTCGAGGGGGCGAACAATCGTGGTGTAAATCAAAACGAAACAAGGGATGTGCAATGGGAAAGACGGTCTCCATGAGCCGAGGAAGGGGAAAATGGGGTTTGGAAAAGGTATGAGGAAAGACAAGTTCTTCTACCGTTGCAGGAGGCTGGCTTGGGGGAAAGGGACTACAAATTCAAACGAGATTGCAAAGCTTGATCAAGTAGATTGAGTAGAAAGAACAAGAAGAAGTCTTCAGTTAGACCCGAGGAGGAGAAACCGGAGTCGGGGGAAAGGGATCAAACGCGGAAATTAAAGGAATAGTAAAGCCTGTTCAAACCATCAGCTGTGCAAAAACGAGGAACTAGCATGCTTGATTCCTCCTTTCCACGATGGATCACGACCGTCCTACCTTATAAAGGGAAGGAAAAACACGGAGGTAATGGAAAGTTCAGGGACTGGGACCACTTCAACTTCAATCAGTAATGAAACATCAATCCCAAAAACCGAGGCACTTCCCTGAGGGATGGAAAATGGAAGACAGAAGAGACTTTGAAACCAAGCGAATGGCAAGAAGACGAAAGTCCAGGACTCTCTTTCTACGGCCGAGTGAAGAAAGGAGATATCAAAAAAAAAGAAGGAGAAAGATAGAGATCCGTCAATGCGTACGAACTCGGTGAAAGTCCGAAAAAAAACAGAGAAAAGAAAATCTTCGAAAATGATAGGGAGGGGGTTAACACTAGTGAAGGAGGGGGACCGGGATGCTCCTGAGGACTTTTCTGGTTCGGAGTGAGGGAAACAGCTGGGTTCCGGGTGAAAGGGGCAGTCTAGGAAAGTCACTCCCATGATGGATAGGAGGTAGTTCAGGAGGATTCGGGGAAATAGAGGAAGGGTGAAACGGGGTAAAGAAAGTGAGCATCCATCTCTCTGCAGCAACGGGAGGAAAAAAAGACAGGAGGCGGTAGAGTATTTTGGATGGGGGATCTATGGACTTCGGGCGTTGGGGAAAATCGCTCAGCAGCAGCCTGGGTTTGGAGGAGAAAAAGCCAGCGGGGGCAGGAAAATTCTTGTTAAGGTCGTACAGAGGTATATCAATCTGGGACATACTCGATTGCCCGGGGTAAAATGGAAAACAGCAAGAAGAACAGAAAGGTTTGGGTGGCTCAAGGGGGGGGAATGAATCCAGGAGGATTTCCTCAAGGTTACATGGAGGGCCAGCAGGGGCCAAAGTACAATAACCTTCCAGTCGGTGACGTCAGGAAAAAACACTCTCCTAGGTTTGGTGGGGGTGGGTGCCAGGAGATAGACTTGGGACTACTATTCTTAGGGAAGAAAGAAAAAGTTTCGAGGGTCGATCCTCACTCGAAGGGAAGTCCAACTGGGAGACGGGTAGATCTCCTAAAGAATGTCGTCCAAGGTTTCGTCGATCCCTAGGGGGTTCACCGGGCTAAGGACTAAAAAGGTCGCCCATGCTCAGTGGCTTGTCAGCCCCAGTTCCACCAAAAAAAAGTGTGGTCGGCACTTGACTAGGGAGGGGGAGATTATAAACGTCGGGGGGGCATCTTTCGGGGCTGTTTCCTTCCGACCAAAACGTCCTGAGACCTTTCTTAATAGGGGGAATCGGAGAGGGCGGCCGTTTAATCGGAGGCCGACTGGCTGGCGGGGGGTTCTCGCAAGAAGCGACTTTGCGAAGGGAATAACCAACCTCAACAAAGGAGAAAGGATTTGAGCATTTACGAGAACAAGATAAAAGGGAAAAAACAAACGAAAAAAAGAAGGGGGACCCTGGTTCGGGGGAGAGGGGAAAGATAACAGTCGAAGGAGAGGAAAGAAAAAACAAGAAGACGTGAAAAAATCGCCGGCTAAAGCAAAGGTGCGGCCAGCCCCCCCGAGGAATACCGACATCGGGTGAAAAGTTGCGAAAAAATCGTGAGGGGAGAGGGGACGGTACCCTTCAAGCTTCGATCACCAAAAAAAAAGGACCCAGGTGGCGTATCCAAGGAGAACGAATCCACTCAAGACCCTCAAGGTAGGAGAGGCTAAGGGTCTTCGAGTCTTTTGCAGGGGAGAGAAAATGTATTCGGAAGGAAGAAGGAATTTGGTGAAGAAGGGGGGGGGTACAATTTAAAATGACACACCAATCTTAGGGGAAAAAAAACTGAGTAAGATAAGCGGGAGCTGCTGGTAGGGCCAGGGTCGCAGAAAGAGAGAAAGTCCTCACACCAAGGATGTGCTGAAACAGGGGGGATTGGGGTGCGTGTTTTCCCGGTAAAATGTGGTGCGAGCCTAAGGAAAGATGGTGAAAAAACGGAGTTCAGACACAGAAAAAGAAACGAGTGGAGAGGTTCTCTGGGGCGAAAGGAAACGCGGGAAACGCAAGGCTAAGGAGATGGTGCTATCTTCTCGAGAATTTGCCCAGTTTTAAAAAAAAAAAAAAAATGTCCAACCACTATCGAAAGAAGGGGGGGTGGGGCCGGGGGTTTGGCATAGAAAAAAGTGTGTCAGCGGGAAGACAAGCAAAGGAAAAAATTCAAACGCTGAGAAGAATTCCCACTGACACAGGGAACGTCGAGGTTGCTCGTCACAAGGGGGGATAGAATCAAAGAATAGCGGCCAAAGGCGTTAACGGGCAGTAGGTGCGCCAATGGCCCTTACGGGGAACGGGGGCATTAGGAGCCAAAGAAAACAATGCACCGACGTACCAGTATTGGACCCAAAAATCCCGACCGATGCAGATGAACATACTCTCCATTTTCCCTACCAGCAACGGAGGAAGCCGACTATATGCAAACCTCTAAGAAAAGATCGAAACATCAAAAAATGAGACCCTCAAACAGGGAAGGATACAAAAATAAATCTGAATCCGAAAAAAGAAAGAAGTAGGGGGGCAAGCCCTTCCACGAAGCTAACGCGGGGGGGGTAAATAAAGGAGGAGAAAAGGGGCAAATCATAATTCAGGAGGGATCAATTGAGACAAGGAGCAAAAACGACAAAGACGCGAGAAGGAGAAGACTATAAAATGACGCCGCAGTCGAAACGACTCCACAAAAATCCGGACGAGGTTATAGCGCATAAACCGACTCCCATTCAAAACGGTTGATTGCCAGACACCACACGCGAAGAACTCACCCCGAAGGAAAAAAAATGGGGGGAACCTCGTTAATCACCAGGAGGGGAAGAAGATCTTGGGTCGGGAATAAGGCTCTTTCAAAGGAAGGGAAAACGCGTCTCGAAGAAAAAAAGATTTTGGCGCGGGGATCAAAATGTCGGCAAAAAAAGAGCCAAACCCTTTCCTCTCTGTAGACCGGGGGGCCAAGAAGAATAACAGATGGACCTTACACCAGCCGAGGCGGTCCACTGAGGTTAAAAAAAGGATTTGAAGGACTAAAATGCAAGGGCCGAGGGGATGACAGGGAGGGACTACGGATTAAACAATCGATGCATTGTCAAACGCATTGAAGGCACAAGCTTGGCAGAAGAAACCGGTCCGTATAAGTGTCAGAGCACGAGCGATTAAATACTACGACTGCCGGGGAGACGAATCTGACAAAATGTTCGCCCAGAGCCAGATTGGAAAGGGAGGAAAAGTCGACTTAATCTGCGCTCTGAGGTGACTTTTAAGATGAATGGAGGGGCTCGCGAAAAAGGGTCGAAAAAAAAAAACCCTGGGGGGGAAGGTTAGGATCGGACGCCGCGCACGCTGGCGGGAATTAAGTGCATGGGTGAAGGGAGTAGGGGCAAATGAAAAAAAAAACGCTAGGGGGCGCCGAGACTGAAACTGTACCCTCAGGTGTAGGAAAAGGCCGAGGTAAAAAATGGGGGAGGGTCTGCAGGGAGGAGGGAATTGAACAAGCGCGGAGCGGTTGAGGGGGGATGCAACGGGGGATATGGAGGAAGCTGATCCTGTAAATAGAAGATTAGGGGACGCGTCTGATGAGATGCCAAAGGAGAAATGCCTTCGGCTTTTTCTCGTCGAGAAAGCAAATAGTTAAGAAAGGGAGCGAGGTCGCTGGCAAACCGATCCCGGCTCAAAAGGGAGAGGGGCTGAGATGAAAAGCCGGCACATAAAGGGGGGAACGCAGTGAAATGAGAAAATATCTTCCACCAAAACGAGAGGGGGGAGAAAAATAGGTCTGGTGAGCCGTTCCTGTCGTACCAGAAAATGAAGTCCGGGGGCAAGAGAATCAAGTGATGGGACCGGAGTTGTGGAAAAAAAGCTCTCACTGGGGAGAAAGAGGGAGGGATCCGCCACGAGAAGCCCACTCTCAATGTATAACAACTCGGATATGCCACCGAAAAAAAACAGAATAAAATCCCTCGACCATGCCCAGTCGAAGATTAAGAAAAAGCCCGTGAAAAACGCACAGGACCGCAATTTTGGGTCCTGCAAACAGCACTCAGGGGAAGACGCGACCGGGGGACTAGGGCCTCAGAGGAGCGAACCTTAAAAATTCAAAACCATGTGACATCCAGAAGGGCCGCCACCCTCAAAAGTCAAGTGCCCAAAAAAAATTCAAAAACCCGGAAGCGGAAGAACGACTCTTCGGGGCGAGAGGGGGACCAACTCACGAACCGGGGGCCAAAACCATGTAATACCATCCGGAAACTGGGATCCAGCATCCACCGAAACCGAAGTACGCACGAAAGAGAAAGGTATCACACTGATATCGTGGAGAGATTTGTTCACAAAGGGAAGGGGCTGAGCCCGCAGTAGGGTCGGATAGATAGGGGGCACCCACAGGTCCTTCAAGGCCCAGGAAGTTCCTTGCAGGCGTAGGAAGACGCGAGCGATGTCTGTAACGAAACCATTCAGGTCACACCGACCCAGGAGCCAATTTTCTTACTTCAAAAAAAACAGCCGGGGATAAGCGACGTGGGACCGCAATCAGGGCCTGGAGGACTTCTCTGGGAAAGGTATCCCATAGGGCTCTTCCATTCCCCGCCGGAACAGGGGCAAGAAGGAAAATACATGCCGGGGAGAATAAGAAGCCCCAGTAAAAGGAATTTCCTGAGGGGGGTTTGGGGGCTCACGGCGATAGTCCGCAAAAGGAAGAAAAGTCCTATGTCTAACGGGACCAAGAATTCCTCCTCTGGGGGACAGTAGGTGGGGAGTTGTCATCGGTTGAAAAAAAAAAAAAAACGGGCAGGTGAGCCGGGTGAGGCATACTCGGAAAGATGTGTCAGGATAGA
>Ga0179591_1207321_pt1 | contig 32414 bp, 18 predicted proteins | sample CZOMad2_1_08_16f_FD_182891 | JGI IMG/M metagenome (GOLD analysis project Ga0179591, IMG submission 182891) | Vadose zone soil fungal communities from Angelo Coast Range Reserve, California, USA - CZOMad2_1_08_16fungal (PacBio error correction) | ecosystem: Environmental > Terrestrial > Soil >...
ATACTCAGAATTTGTAGCTTTAAACTACAGCAGAGAAAGGTCCAACTCTACGTCAGTGAGAGTTCACACATATTCATGCTCACCAGGTCTGTCTATGACTGTAGGCGCTAACGAGATAGGGGTGGGGGGTCGCTAATAGAACCCGAAGTATGCTTATCTTGGATCGATGCGCTCTGAGCTCTGACCTTACGTATACCAGATGGTGATAACGAACAGGAAGGGGGTAATCACAAGAAAACAGTAGTGACTGGAAAAGCCAGAGTAATGGCAGCAGGCTAGAATTGGTACTGGCAGATACACACTGAAAACAAAGGCGACCGCGTTGAAAGAGAATAGAATACAAAGAGGAGCTTATGGCGTACCTATTGAGAGGAAGCGTCTGCATACATTTAAGCATCACTAGCAAGGATAGCAGGTAAAGGAATCATTCAGTCTCATGGCTAAAGTATTGGCAAATAATGTCAGAAATCGAGCGTGTGTATGAATTAGATTCGCAAGTGCGGCAACCGAAAGCAAACAGATAACTATGAGTACTGGACATGAAACACAACTTACAAGACGACTCAGTTGACAAAGCGTAGAGATGCTACCGCGACATGTGCGGTGGCTGCAGGCGACGTGAGGCGGTGGACGTCTCGGACGTGAGCAACGGACGTCACCGTCTGATAAGAATCAGGCAGGTTCGCATGAGAGATCAATCTACGGCGTCTTGACAAATTCCAGATCGTGGACACAGGTCGGGTAATCGAAGTGACGTAACGCTACGATAGGATACTGAAAGAAAACAACCCAGTGACGCTAAACACTGCGCAAGGTCGGTGGGATTTTAGTAGGACAATCAAATAAACAAATACTCCATCGCCTAGATGCTTGTATCAGCTTCTGGCGGGAACTACGTACGGGCAATCAAGTATTAAAGAACCGTGCGCCGGGACTTGGCATAGACTCAAATTATTCCTCATAACGTCTCCAATGGGTAGCGAGCACTGAGATAATAATAAGATTTTACTGATCAGCCTAGCATGATGGGTCTGCGCGCGTTCTGTTAACGCAGATGAAAATTAGAAATGATAACAGGGCCGGAGGCGAAGATAGATCTGGCCATCAGTAAAAATAGCAACAAGAAAGCAAGAGGGCCTAAATGATTGCGCCGAGTAAATTTTACCTTGTATCGCACCGGAGGGCGAGGGTGGACAAAAGCTTCGTGTATGACTCGTCAGCGAAGACCTCTGGGCTGACATAGAACAGCAGCGGTCGTGTCTAACAACTAATCATTTGGCATCATCAAAGCAGACGGACATTACGAGTGCACTAACTGTGATATCAAGTTCACAGTATTTCATAAGGATCGTGCTAAAGGGTGCAACTATCATCTTGTGGTGTATAGGGCGTGGCACGGGCTCCCGGAGACGCTATCGAGGAAACTGGTCGCATGCTGAGAAAGGTGATGTGCGTATGCCGGCTATTAACATACTGCTTCATCTGTAGAAGCAGAGCTCCATAGAACCCGTCAGCAAATAATCACTGGCAGACTGGAGGAGCCCAGTTGCAAGGGAGGCGTAAGTCTGAGCATTGCTATGACGGATCAATCTCTACGCTGCTCACCTGGATAATTATCCCTCTAATCTTAGCTTATAGAATAAGCTGTCGACCCATTGCTATTGACTGTGCTCCCAGTCAATATTCAAGTTTCGATTACACGAGTGGGCAAGTAGTGCATATCTTTAGAAGGATAAAGTGTACGTGATTTATTGTAGCACTTGTGCCGCGACCGACATGGGACCGGCGATCGAATCATGGGGATCGGCATAAAGGGGGAAGACATGTAGACCAAAGGCTAGGATGAAATGATGGCGACTCAGGCGATTGCTGGGTATGTGACGTACAGACCCGACAGAAATGATCTCAATAGTGGTAGTACAAGGTCTCGTCCCGAGATACGAGATATTGGACGAAAAGGGGTTGGGTCCTTCAGGATCAAGAACGTTCAAGAATATTCAAACGACAAGTCACAGCAGAGCACGGATATCTGACCATATGAAGCGGCAGCGACTAGGAAAAGCATCAGTGCTGACGGAATTAGACGACGGGGACGAACCTGAAATGTCACGAGTACGCGTTAAGAGATTTATGATGTAAGTCAGTGCTCGGATGGGGCTCCATGTTCCCCCATGTGAACAGATATCATCTACGAGCGTTAAAAAACTGTTGTGGGAGGATGATATCTGATCCAAAGGCAACCCTCCGTGGGAAATGACCGGACTTGTACTAAACAACAAAGCCGTGTTACAGCGCTCTTAAACCGCTATCGGCATGACATTGCTGGCAAGTCATAATTTGCGGATATATAGCTCGGAGCTCTGGATCTGTAAGATTGACGTTATCTAGATCTCCACTGTCCGTGGCTTCAATCAGGCTTAAGGACAACATAATGTGCACGAGGCTATAGGAAACTTATCTGCATATCTGGTATAGAAGCGGCTATTACCATATCGGCGGACTTGGCAGGACTGAGGCAGTGGTAGCGAGGAATGCTGCCGTAAGTGGCGATCGGTAGACAGCTTCTGACTTAATGGAATCTACACTCCACAGGGCACTGGAATAGACGAAAGAGAAGTCCTGTAAACATGTAATGAGTTCAACACGGTATAAGAACGCCACAGACCAGAAAGTCCGAACAGCGACAGGAATACATGGCGTTATAACCACGTAGAACTAGTCGCAACTCTAGATGGCATAAATAGTAGCGGAAGGGTCAAAAGCATGGGAATGAGGCTTTAAGAAGTGGGCAGTGCCTTAGGAAGTGCGGTATGGCAAGGTACGGACTTTCGCTGGAATATTGTGAATCGGGGTGGGTAAAAATACAGTGGAAAAGGACAATGGCTATCCGAGCTAAAGCTGCTAGCTAGCGAAGCAGATAGTTAAGATAGAGCTGCGAGGGTATCTTAAAACTTACCTTTAGAGCCGGATTGAGTCTGTAAGGCTAATGTCACTGGACGGAAGAAAACCTCACAAAAACGGCCCACAGGGGGGTTAGCGATGGACAGTGACGATACGCAAGGTCACATAAGGGGGGATTCTTCACTCTGTGCGTGCTAATGGAACTATGTGCTCCATGAATATACGAACACTAATCGAGTGATAGGGTCGCAATAAAGATAGGTAAGACGCGCTACATAATCGAAGTACTGCTGTACACGAGGACGTTTTTAACATAAAGCTCGGTGCTTCGCTTACACATGAGGACAGAATTGTAATAAAGCATCAAAGTCAGAAGAAAGATCCCGAGTACGTTCCCATGTACGGGGCTCAAGGGAGAGTCGAAAGTGATAGCAGCCTCTCAAGAGGGCATGTACGGTCAGCCGTGTGACCGATTGTAGGCACACGCATGTCACAAATACACATGGAGAAAAGGACGGCTCGAAGGTCAGCCCGAAACTGAAGGGATGTGAAAGACATACTGTGCTAATTGAGTAGCTGTAAAAAGCACCATCCGAAAAGTGTATCGAAGGGGTACCTTAGCCTTCAGTTGCAGTAAGACGGAAACGTGGGCGATTGCGATGGTCGACGGGACAGATGGATGAGACAAGACTCATCAGATTCAAGTGCTGAGAAGCTAATAGACAAGTAACCTACACGTAATCTACGAAGGAAGCGGTAGTTCGAAATTCACTGCTAGATGGACATATACTTAAAGCGACGGCGTGAGCAGAAACTGTCGGAAAGCTGTGACCCGTACAAGGGAGTTATGCCATCGCGGATCACAGCAACAAACATCGCACCACGCACAGAATCATTAGCTCTCGCTCAAAGTGAAAAATAAAAAACTCACCTTGACGAATAGTGCATTCATAATAAAACGGTGGGGGGTGCTAGATGGAGCAGGAGGAGCCTGCCTATGCAAGCATGTAGCCACAAGCAGAGGATGCCGGGAATGATTACAAAGGTAAGTCTCTCCGCAACAGTTGGCGTGAAATATAGCAGTGTATTTCACGGAATGGGGACAGTGGGGAGGATGACCAAGACCGAGAGTCCGAGACTGCTGAAGACACACGCACCATCTGAGTGTCGGCAAAACACATCAAATCGGGATGCTTCTGGTCCCAATTGCGAGGTCGCACGTAGCAGTGAGATGGCAGGCGGGGACTCCTGATAAGCACCACAAGAACTGACCCAAAACCATGAGGAGAGCAAAGAGTCCGCGAAAGGCACAGCTCAGTAATGGCCCCCGTACAAGTATCTATATATATATATCGAGGGCGAACTCCTTATCGCGTTAGCCATACGGATAAAACATAACACTGAAGAACGGATACAGATGAGCTCATTAGCAAAGAGCAGGAGGGTGCCAAATCACGCAATCTCAAAAGCGATTGACCGAAATGACCCAGATGAGGGCTTCACAAGAAGAGAGAACTCGAGATGAAACAGAGCGTAGGCAAGGGACGACAAAATTGCGGTAGAGATCCCACTAAAGACAAGAAAAGGGCATCGACAAAGGTTATGAGTATGATCACCGAACGTAGCATGCTTCGGATAGCGTGTGTTATTGTCGTCCAAAATGGTTAAGGAGCATCGCACGTACGCCAATCGGGTACACAATAAGCGTGGGCATCTGCAAACTGCGAGAACTGAAGGAAGTGAGTGGATCAACAGAATGTAAACTCAAAAATGAGTAGCAAAGGCTAAGTGTGTAATACGGGGACTAGTTGATACTCTGACAGGGGACAGTGTGCATACACACTCCTCAGTGTAAGGCAAAAAAGATGCTAGTATCGAACTTCAATGCCAAAGCTCATGAGTCACGACAAGTAAAATGATAGACGCTACCTGCACTGCGGACAAATACAGTTCAGCACGCTGCGCGAAGATGAGCGCCTATTCGGTGAGAGATGTAGCAGTTGCATGAAAAATGGAAACGTGGGTATGATGATCAATTGGCGTATGCTAGGGAACCTCGCGAGGAAGACGAAGGGATCAGAAATGCGACCAAACGGATCGGGGATTACGGGGTAGACCCGTAAGATACGAACAATATCAAACCATCAACATACCACTTGACATGCTAATGTTGAGAAGAGCCGCTGATGGCTGTCGTTCTCTCCACTTATTGGTAGACCTATAGCATGGGAGTCTATGAAAGGTAAGCATCAGCATAAAACCATGGTACCCTTATGTGTAACTATTACGCGTGTGTCCGTGAGGTCACAATAGGATCAACAAAGACCTAGCTACAGTCACCGTATCTATTTCTCTGCACTCGATAGCGAACATGAAAGCTAGTCTCTCGAAGAGTACTCGCCGAGGCGATGATTGCGCTAGGGTACATAGGACATGATCCGCCATTTATCCCTTATGACTACTTTATAGTACACTGCTAACGCCACTCAAGTATATTTGTCATATGCTAGTACTTGCCTAAATGCCACAAAAGGATTTAGACGCGCAAGTCTCGTGTGCGCCAATAGTCTCAAAGGCGGAATATGCATCTAGTGAGGTTCTCTAATACCCTTTGAGCGATTCTCTACACATAGTAACGACATTCAGGCTAAGTGCATCCGTTACCAGCCTGCCAGAAGCTATGTTCGTTTTTTCCATCCGAGCATACGTACTAACGCCTAAATCGTAGACTAAAAATGACTGTCCTCAACAGCCCATGTGCTAGTTTTTCCTGCCGATGAGAAACTACGATGAAACTAGTGACACTCGCGCTGCCTTTTAAGCGCAAGTCTGATCAGGTACAAGAATAGGGTTCACACAGGTAGCAGTGTCTGGGAAGTTGCGCCTAATGCCGAGCGCGCTAAACGCTCCCGGACATCACAGTACGCACCAGGAAGACTAGCATGGGACGTCCGGTCATTCGTGATACAACCTGAACAGCTTATTAGTCATGTGTGCGGTTAATTGCCAATGTCGTTGTCAGATCATTCATCTCTGTTACCAGACAATTGTGGTGATGCAAACGTACCTTCGTTAATGAATAAACATGAGAAGTTGCGATTGTCATCTATCTTGGAGGAGCGCGAGAGATAACCATGAGAAGTCTACATGGGTTGCGACCATCCGCTATGGCTAGTCAACCATGAGTTAGGTATAACAGAGCCGATCAGGTTTTCCATAGCTACGTCTTAGGGACAATTTCGCAAAGTGTGTCTGTACCCCCAGGTATGCGACTTCTGCCAATAGTACAAAAGTCCATTCAAGCTGCAGATCTTAATCCCAATTCCAGTAGTCCAAATCCGCCCAGTTATACCTTCGATTACGCCGAATCAAACCGGAACTGAACCCGAGAACGACACGCTCTCTAATATACTGGACAACCGTCTGCGCGATACCTCCGAACTTCATTCTTCCAGTGTGGTCTACAGCAGGTTATGGCATGACATTCTGATCCATATGGTCCCATTAAGTTAAACAGCTGCATGGACTTCTCTACAGACATAATGCCTTTCTGACCGTGTAATACATAGTTAAGTTCTACCGTCACGCGGTGGCTATGCAGGACCAAAAAGTGAATGCCAACACACGCACAGATACGCTTAGGCAATTGCGGTATCGGTAAGGTTAGTGCTACATTATGTTGTCGAACTATCCATACAACAATTGTTCACCCAAGCTCAGCGAGTACTCGCATCGTTAATTGTGCCGCTTGCTCACACCAGGTAAGTAATTGAGACATTCGGCGCGTCTCACAATCGAAACTATCAGGTAGTAGCCATGTGCGACCGTCGTTGACTCAGAGTCCCCGTTGGCGATATATCATCAAAACCATGAGCATTTCGACGAGCTCGCTCATCGCTGAGGCTCCAACCGGGTCTGACCACAAACACAAGCGAGAGATATGTCTCTCAACAAGAGGGTACCGAGCCTGTATAGGAAAAGATAAACGTCAATTGATGTAAGTAAATCGGTGCTTCAATGACTTATCTGAAACGGCGGCTGGTTTGTCACACAATTCTGCAGTTGAGCGTCGATTACATACACTACACGGTCCTGAGACCTTAATACTCCTGCCAATTGCAATCTTAAGCGCGGCCATTACGCGAAGTAAATCCAGGGTGAAACAAGCCGATGAACAATCACAATGATAATCAGATGTACCAGGCTAACAGTGTTCCCCTCGCTCCACCCGTGGAACTTGCGCAGTGGGTAACATGAAGGGGGTTAGGCTCCGTCCTGATCATACAGATTAATATTTCAGTCCTCAGAACATGCCGCCATGTCCATGAGGCGCTGGGCGAGGATGGTAGTTGAGGCGAAATTTGCGGCTAAAAGTGGCCTGCATATGACGGGTGTGGAAGTGAGTGCACTGAGTAATCGGAGTTTATAGGCTGCCTATTGTAACGGAGCATACGAGATTACAGCAGACGTCCTACGAGGACTTGGAATGGTGAATGTAATTGTGCGTCCCCTCTACAACTTACTATTAATGTAAGCCGGCGAAGCTAGGGCGAACTTAGAATCGCTCATATTTGAGACAGTCCGATGTCTGACAGCGTTAGTCGGACTACCACTAGAGACACGGAGAGGCCCTCCATAATCGTCCGGCTACGTCGTTTGGAGCTGACTGCTATAGGATGACGCTGCGCGATTTGTTAGCGCGCAGCGTCCTTATATGATTTGAGCTGAAGCCCGTTAGTTCAACACGTGCCTGCATCTATCGCATACGGGCTTGATTCAATGGCCTACGCTGAAAGTGGTCAATCCTTCAAGCTGCATCCACTCAAGAAATATCTCGCAGCCCGAGGAATTTCTCCTCTTAGCTCATTTAGTAAATTGCTCGTGTATGGATACCTCTCGTCACTCTCAGGATATATGTTCGGCTACATGAACGATCGGGCCTTACAGAATTCAATGTTGCGACCTTGCGGCACAAGTCCGCCAGTCTTGAATGGTGTAGCGTTAGGAGTCAGATCGGGCGTCGACAACATTCGTTCTCTCTCGCAGATACTCCTCATCTCGGTTCTGTTATGAATTTGCTATCCGACAGATTTGGAAAGTGTCTCGTGACGGTCAATATAAACAACAACAGACTGCGCCTCAACAATGAGGGCGCGCTTACCTCACTCTAGACCGGGCGGGCAATGATCCTGCCTATTATACCTTTTCCCGGACAAATCGTGCGTGTTGGTGACGCTACAAATTCACTCCGCTCATGATCAACTAGTAGAGGGTGGGACTTAGGCCGTCTGCAGCAACGTGCGCGGCTCGGCAATCCGTACCCTCTGACGTGTGAACAGCCTAATACTTGTCGTCGCGTCTTGCCTAAGGTTGCCACACGAAGTGCAAGGCTCCGTACTATTTGTCACGCATACCCACACCTCGAGGACCAAAATGTCATAACAATTCATCTCATATCATCCGTTAGCGATAGGTGTGTCAAATTCCGTCTGAAGAGGATCCCCGTTTTTGACGAGAGCTAGTTCATGAGATTGCCTGCCATGTCTATAATCCTTACGTTGAACCACGTTGTATAGTGTACTTTGTAGCCATACCAATACCACATTTAATGGTGAGCTATTGGCCGACTTTCCCTGTCAACGAAGTCACCCAGCCACGCTAATATCGCTAGTTGACGATCCTGTTCATTTACACTATGTCAGCCACCTTAGATATTTACCTGTATTATGGCAGGTTGCGCAACTGTCCGTGCAAGGACTCTCCTCTACGCAAGCGAAAGATGCATCCTCACGTAAAGCGTACATTCGATCTAATCTTGTAATACTAGACCCAAACCTACGGTTATCCTGTCGCTAGGACCGGACTTCCTGCGACGACTTCAGTAAGGCAGATTTTTGGTCTCAACATGCCTACATCGCTTCGATGCGTATTCACTAGAAAGTTTAGAGGACACATCGTCAGGACTTGACCGCATTAAAAGAATCTCAACTGCCGTCATTACCACTGCCATGGCTACTCAAATAGCCAATTTCACTGTGTCGATCGGCGAAATGGCTCGTCTTATTTCTGCACTATATTAGGCCGAGTGTTCTGTACTTCCGCCACGAATTCAACATGATACGGGGAGATGCCCCCTAAACCAAATGGCGCAGAAAAAAATGACCACAGGCACACCTATTACTCGTGTTGTGTATTTGCGTAGTGTCGCCGCGGGTGTTGAGAGCGATTGACGCGAGTCCGCTGGAACACGCTCACTTGCGCTCGTATCAACACTCATGATCTTCCAGGGATAGCTGGGATGAATTGCCGATGCTTCATGTGGCACACTGCACTCTGCGCTTCGCTCCTGTTCGCCGGCCTGGGCGTGCTCCGCATGACAGTGGTTTTTTTAGGTGTCAAATGACTACACCATTCGTAGGGTTAGACGTTCCCACAAAACCATATATTTCTTCGGTTTGTTCACCTCCATTTGCGTCTTCAGAGCCTCGGCTCCAGCTGGAGCTGTTTACACACCGCATCGTCAATTGCAGCGAAGGAGATGTTAGTTTTTCTGGATTCGTCGACGACACGGGACAGGAACATCAGATTCTTTGGACTTCGAGTCAATGACATCTTCGTCACTCATTCCGTCTCGCTATCTTCGTGGGCCTCCTGGGCTATACTAGTACTCTCACAAATAAGAAATTGGCTCGTCACATGCGGTCCGTGTCCCCATTATGTTGATATTCGCAAAATTCCACTTCTGGCGTCTCTCATCCTGGGTCGACGGACATTTCGGACGTAGCGTCCAGAGGCGTCACCTGCTATAGTAGCGCCGTCTATCACGTTTGCTCTCCTATCAGGTCCGACTATTTCGCGACCTTCCTTATCCGTAGTGCGTAGCCGACGCGAGATATCCACAGATTTGCGGTTCGGCATCATTACGGACGACTCTTGACGATATACCTAGGCTGACACCTTGAACCTCCAGAAAGCTTGGGACCGACTTCGGGCTGCCTGCCCACGCGTCTCTAGCTCTATGCCGAAAGAACGGTTTAGAATATCGCTACAGGGCTGAGTTTCCCCGCTTGTGATCTTTGATAGTCGCCATCATCGCGTGCGCGTGTGTGCATGCATGAGAACGTCTCGGTGCCAACTTGCATTGTATGAACAATCTCCGAAAATTTGATCACACGACCTGCGTTTCAAGGACAGGAACATCAGCTCGGGTTAATGTAAATCTTCAGTACTGAATTGGATGTTTAACCGACTTCGGGGGTGGCCGTAAGTCCCCGCTCGATCTCCTATGATATGGCGACCATTTCTCAACGCAACAATTACAGCGGTGTCCCTATTCCACTGGTAATGGTACTGAAGTTGACGGCTATGGCCAGATACGCTGAATGCGATAGTACACACTCGGTTTACTGTTTGCTCAAACATTACAAAGATTTCCTTATGCGACAGATCCATAACGCTCGCTTACCCGTACGGTCCCTCCACCATGCATAGAGAGGCGAGTCTACCATACATACAGGTTTAATTGTTTTCAACAATTCAATTATGCTTTGACTTCAAATTTTTACACCCCACACTTATCGGGCTAGGTGTCTGCTCGTCACCGCTGTACGTCTAATCAGCACGGGTAACTTGTCTGGCTCTGTAAATGGCTTACAAGCCCTTCACGACGATGTGTTCATCCTGCGATTATGCTCGAGACCGGCATTGCGACATAACAATGTGTGGTACCTCCAAGGTGGTTTTGCCTGGCCAGGTCCTTAGCATAATAAAGGCATGTGTCGCGCCTTGATTTGATGGGCATCAATCAGGCATGGCGCCTCTCAAGCAACTTCTGTTTATTTATCCCATACACTTCATTCACTAATCTCGCTGATTACTGCAATAAATCTGCATAGTATCCATTGCCGGGTCCATCTCCCTGTAAAGTCCGCGTTTAAGCATATGCAATCTGCCGTGTCTAATACAGTGAACGTCATGGGTCGCGCCTATAACGATAACAGCTGATGGCGGACACAATATCCTAAGGTGTACGCTGTCTCTGAGGGGGCCGGCCATGCATGGCCAGGATCTCACTTAGTAGTAACCTTCCTTGGATTGCGCATCGCGGTCATGTTGGTACTCTTTCGTGTCATTCGCGTGTCGTATATTCCTGTCGAATGTCTATCTAAATCAGTGCGGATGGAGACCGGCCCTTTCTTTCCGACAATCTTTGTGCCCACAACAATGGGGAACTACAAAGCATATGGGACAGTCCGTCAAGCTTGAATATAGAGGGAGAAGGCAGTTCGCAGTCCAAACGTCTTCGTTTCAATTAGTATCAATTTACAGCAAGTCATCCCTACGTTTCAATGTCCATCTATATAGGGGCCGATAAGTGTCTGTCTCTTCAGACGCGCTTCTAAGCATGTGGAGCAAGGCCCGACGGTATTGTCGAAAACTGGTAGAGGACAGATAGCGCCATAAGTATACCACGTTTGCGCTGCTTCTAGCACGGTCACCATCACCTGCGAGGACCGTATTGTCAGCTTTGATACAGATTTCTAGTCCAATGATCGTTTCATTACTTGAGATAGGGACACGTACACTAGAGTCGGATTGCATATAGCGTAAGATGCGAAGCCACTCCATTTGCGTAGTTCCTCAACGAGTCAAAACCCCCCTATGGCCAGGGAATGGTGCTACCTTGAGGTCTACGTCAAGAGCGGAGCTTCGGGAGATACTGGCATCTGTTGGATGGACTGGTGCGCCGAATATCGGTGAACTGTGAGCACGGCAGCTTGAGCGTGAATGAGTGTCGGACTCGACCCGTACGGGTGTGCCTCCCATTCGTGAGACGCTGTCACTTGGGCGCGACGAGCTCACAACCTGTAACTGTCGATCGTAAGTAAATATCGCTCCTCCGCACCGGAGCCCCTCAGTGTAGATCCAAATATCGTTAAGTTCATTAAAAGGACGCTCCTCACTCTCGACCTTGTGGTGTCAAGAATTGTAGTTATGACCAGATCCGCACTACAATGACGATACACAAAATGCATTTTGCAGGCATGGTTGTCTTCCAGTATAACTTGCATAGAGAGATGAGGTCAGTACACAGCATGCGTCTTATAAATGCGCAACGTTTTCCACATGTACTTCGTCCGTGAGTTCGGATGTAGGGGATCCTAGTCCGACCCAGCTCACTATAATGATCTATTTGCCTACCAGGATTTTAACCTCGACAGAAGTATGCTGCATGTGGAGGTGCCCACTGGCGCGACAGGTCAGGATACCTCACCCTACTTGTGACCTATTCTTTACACTGACAGTGGGTAGAGCGTTAAATTGTCCAGCGAACAGGACATAGTACATGGCTAATAGATCTGGAGGCATTCCCGTGATCTCTAGCGCTTCACACAGAAAGCAGTCCTGCCGAGAACCCGCCGTGACCGATGACTGAATATACTGTCAGTTCGATTTACGAGAATAACAATAAATTAGCCCCGTACTACTGCTGATCAGACTTAGTCTTCGCCTGGTACCCTGTGATAACTGACATGCGCGATTTCCAGAATATCAGTATTCGCTCAGGGGTCCGCCAATCGATAACTCAAATTTGGCTGGACACTGGAAACCTCGAGTCTCATAATGCTGATGTGTCAGTCTTCACATTACACCAAAATGACCGTACGGTGCTTACCCGCGCCCAGCTTATCAGATGAGGCACGTAACCGGACCTTTCCACAATACCACGAATCCAAGAACCGTCTTACCACTAGACGCTACTGATCTTCCTGAACATGGTCTTCGTAGCCTACATGGCGTAGGGCATCGGCATAGACGATCGTGTGAATCCTCTGATGGCCAGAAACGGAACGCCGACATCGTGGAAGGCTCGGGCAACAGCTCTGAGTCTCATTCGTCAAGCTCAATGCTACATCCGACGCAATTCTCATGAACACCACCTTTACCCCTCGTGCACATGGTGCATTGCTTTTAATCGGGTGCACACGTACATCCTACATATCTGGAACCATGTAGGCCGACGACTATAGGAACCCTAAGTTGATCATTAACGGACGTATTTCTCGAGTCAACAGTAGCCGGACAGGAAAAAAGCCCCATGGTTACTGTCGAGTGATGTGTCAATAGTTTCACAAGTATCTCGTTAGGTTCCGGGGAACGAACCTCTGGCATGATGGTTGTCTCGCATGTATCTCGGCCTGCTGCCATAAGTTGCTGCATCGTAGGACTCCTGACTGCTCTGACAGAATGCACAGCTCTACCCTAATTCATCCGGGAGACACATACGATTCAGTGACACCTCGTTATTGTAAGTCTGTCCATGTCACCATCGCTGTTCGAAAAGGTAGCGACGTCAATAAGCGCAATAATGCGCACGGCACCGCATTGTCGCGACAAGATCATTCAGCTAGTGACGATTCATAAAGCGGCCTTCACAAGGTCAGGGCCTCGTAGTGCGACTATTGCCCGACACTCTCGATAAGAGACTCTCGTTCGGGCCGTGCGCGGCGCTCGAGCCTACATCGCACCACAAAGCTAGCCCCCGAATTTGCGTGATTCGCTATGACAATTAGACCCCAGGTACACGCACGGCTTTTATACGTGGAGGCTCCACAGTTCCATTCCACAAAGCGGCCTGATTAACAGAACGTACCACGGAGGATCTGGGCGTGGTTGTTTCACGGGTATATAGTCAACAACAGGTCTATGTCTTTATCATCCTACTATCAGAAGAAGGCAATTGTTCCCGGCTCATACGTGAGCTATCGTCCGGCGCCTATCACTCGGATCTTCTTGACCAAAAAGGCGCTAACGTCGTATCGGCACACAAATCTTGACCGCAAACGAGCAAATCATGTAACGTCTAGTTGATAAGCGATAGCCATCTCGCGGGATCCCACTACACGATGGCATGATCCGTATAACATCGGGCGCGTAGTCACACCAGTTACTTGGTAGGCGAATTCTGCTGAAAGAATCGAAGATTGTGGAAGCTCATTCAATCCGTCATCAACGCGCGACAAAGGACCTGACTATGTAAGAGCAGGCGCCTTGACGCCCGTTGTGTCCCAACTGCAGCCGAAACAACGTTCGCAATTCGGTCTAGGTTAGACAGTGCATTTCCCGCGTATGCGGCTTCAAATGCGTCACTAATAAAAACGCACCACATACACAAGATCTCATGACGGCGCACCAAGTTGCTGTGTTCAAGTCTGTTCACCTAACTCTAGACACCCGCGCACAATGTACTGCTATCCTGTTGGCGCTATTGCCAGCGGTACTGTGTGGCAAATCGCGTGCGCACATTGCTGATTAGTATGCACGTAAAAGAGGGGTTTCGAAACTGCGTTGTATGCTCTGGCAAGCTAACACTTGATTTTGGACACTGCGTGCAAAACGCGATTCACATTAGTCATCGGGGATCTCGGACTAAGCTCCTACCTCCGTACTGACTATGGCTTAACAAGCACGTCACTGAGTTCATTTTCTACGTCGTAGAATTCTCAGCCCGTATGCGCTTACCCCAAGCACCATAAGCAGCAGAAGTGGGTCACTGACAAGGTGCGATTAATCGTGTGCCCGGATGCAGGCAAGGGTTCGAAGCCGAATTCATACGCTGTATGCTGGCAATTCCGACAGTTCAGAGAGTATCATTCTGGCGATCCTGAATGGCTATATATAAGTCGGAGTAAAGATATATAATGTCTTAATCATACTAGGCGCATGCCAATACATTACAAGAAAGGAACAAAAGGTAAAGAGGCACAGTTACAATGGACCGAGTTATCTGCGACACTGACGCTGTCGCAGGTTGCTGCGTAACGTCCAGGTTCGCCATCTTTGTTCATCCGCCGTCAGGCAGTCCTGATCTGCATCACGGAACTTAACATGAATAACCTGCGCGATCGGTTCACAGCAATTCCGAGGAACAATGGACAGGTGAGAGAGATTGACGCGAATGACGCTACAATGAGTTGTTGCGGTCAGGCACACCCCCCCGCTCGTTCGGCGCTCTGTGCGCTCGCGAAACCTCTCTGTGCATCTACTCCTATGAGATCGGCCGCGCGCCTGGAGCATCCCATGCGCTTCCATCAAGCATCGCCGGTTTGCCATGGGACTATGTGCGCGACACGCGAACAGAGTGCAGTGTACATTACTGAGCAGAAGTCTGATCCCGTCACCAGCAATCAAATGGTATTGCGGACTTGCTCATGCACTGTGCTCTCTCCAGTACAAGGAGTCAGCTCTGGTCCCGCAAAAAGACAAATCATAAGCTCCTGCCCAGAGTCAGGGGTTCAACATCACCACCATGTGGATCGCTGCGCGCAGGTGCAAAACATGGCCACGACTAGCAGAAAATTATAAGTCGCCTTCCGTAATCACCATGAGTAGAGCACCGCTACCATGCTCGCTACCCATATGTGTACCTCCTAGGGTAGCATAGCCTGGCATCTCCGATCTTGCTACACGTGCAAGTGGCATAACAAGCGTCGCAGAAGGCGACTATCAGACAATCCGTCATCCCAGGTAACATCTCCTGCCACGTCGGTGTGTATACCTTACAGTCACATTCTGCGCATCGGGATTCTATACAACTATAAATCAGCGCATGAGCGATTTGTGAACTAACTCTGGCCAACTCAATCAGACCAAGGGTGCTTCGAACTCCTATCTCGCAGATCTGTCCGACGCGTCGCACATCCACAAAGCTGGGATACTTGACGACCCAGTACAGCGTAGCGCATCAAGTGCACGTATTTCACACAGGTGAAAGTGACTCAGTACTGCAAAACGACGGAATTCTAGTTATTCCCGGTGATCAGGTAGGAATCTACAGCCAGACCTACGGTAACTCCCCGAGTACCAGCGGTAGTCGCTAGTCGTCAAGATGCAAGTCGAGGTGTGTGTTAATCTGCGGAATCTCTACATATTCCAGTGCTAGCATGCTTTGTCTAACCAGATCAGTAGTTGAGTGCCTAAATCTTCAGATGGTCCCATTGTCCGAGTTATGGTTTGTATGACTATGCTGGTGGGTGGGGGGGGGGGTACCCAAATGAGACATAAATGTCCTCAAAATCCGGTTTCCTCGACGCGCGTGCTTGACACTAGAGGCATATTGCTGGCCATGTAACGACTCCATTTGGACGTGCATCATCGATCAAAGTAACCGGTGATCAGTCGATGCTCGGTGAAAAAGTCGTGATACACTAATAGTTTACAAGCTCACTCGCGAGCGAAGGTGCTACTCAGTGGCACAAAAATTCCTAACCGACAGACGAGGACTGCCGAAACTCCAGGATCTGTGTGCCACTGTGTGTATTGTCGATCTCGGTGCCGGTCTTCTTTGAGGTTTAAGGTACAAATGATAAGTCTGCTGTGTTCGCAACACCAAAGTATCACCGCTGCACAATGTTACAGTACAGTGGACCTGTGCGATCTTTTGTAAGAAATAATCCGCTGTCAGTCCAAATTGGCTTCGAGGAGCGCCAACGTCCGTTAAGGTGAACTGAGCTGCCCCTTCTGTCTTCCTGCATACATACGTCGACCAAAACGGCCATGTGCCGCCGGCGCATCTGCCAGTCGCCCCAGACTTTCGACAGTCCGCATGACGATGCTCGTTGATCCAGAGTGCGCTAGTCATTCACGATGCCGGCGCATTTGCATGCCCCAATATGATATCTCCGGTCTTGTCAGAAGCGCGCCCAAGCCAGGTCCTTTTCCATATCTGCCAAACGAAAGCAGGCTCCACTGGTATGAGGCGAAGCGCGAGACCACCCAAGAAGCATCACCTTTGTTTCCGCGGTCGAGCGGTTAAGGTCATTGGGACACTACTGTCCACCATAAGTAACTCAGGCAAATCTAGGTCGTTTCGCTGGCATGTAACCATTATCGAACACGATAATGTGCACTGACTACATAAACAAACGTCCTAGGGACTAAGGTAACATTCAGGCCTACGCGTACATTTTAGTCTGCTTTTACATGAATGCAGAAATGCTGTCTCCATTTGTGCTTGCAACAACCGCTTTTACTTCTTCACGACGCGATCCAAGGGAAGCGACACTTACGAAGAGGAGCTCGAGTAGTATATAACGAGTGCATAGCTATGCGCCGAAGCGAACTCTAATATTCATCTTCCACCAGGTATGCTGGGATTCCTGTGAATAGAGCGATTTGTCACGCTACTCCCAGTCGGACCAATAGCACTGCCTTGCGTCCTCTGTTGGCCGTGAAGCTTTGGTTAGTGGGCCAGCTCGCGTCCACCGTGAGAGTCCACGACAGTGCGTCCACATACCGCCATAGAGTAGTCTGGCGATGACATGCCGTGTGAGTCAGCCAAGTTCGGCCTTCAGATCTGCGGCTACTTGCAATACGGCGCGCGGTTGTACCCGCAATTCTTCCTATGGCAGGGCTTACAAGAGTTGTAGCGTGCACTTATTGCAGCACGCTTACGCTTACTAGTACCTCTAACGGAGATTGGGCCGTTACAGTAGACGATACTGGAACAATGTGTGACGCGGTCTGATAGTGGCAATTACTTATTGATTCCAAGGTATTGTCATTGATAGCCAGGCGCAGTCCGGTGGTGCGTCCCGCTCCCTGCCTGGTGTCGGGGACTGAACATCGGCTCCGGTTCTAACGATGCAAAGTGTTCAATATTCAAGTCTTCAAGTCCGGACCTGCAGTAGAGAGACCGCCTTTTCCGTGGACATTGCTAGGGTATGCCCTTAGCGACTACCGTCTCTAAGTAATGCGCTCGACCGGTCTTACAAGCACATATCTGCATGGACCGTATACTCCTTCGCAGCAATGTGTGCGCACTTATTACATGATTTCTCCGCTAAACAGAGGCACAAATGGGTAAAACAATGCCAGAGATTGAGTGAGGAGCCGAGCTTCAAGACGTAGCACCGTTTTTCTGGCGAAAGCGCTCAACGCGCTTCAATAGTAGCAAAGAATGAGATATGTGCTCTCAAGCAACAATCAGGTTAACGACGTCCAATCGACTCGACGGCCAGCCGCTGTGATAGTGCGAAGGTCTTTGTGTATGGCATCTAATCAATGACGGGTTCTATAGCTGACCCTCACTCTCAACTAACTGCGATCATTGCCTTGCACTGCATGCGGAAATGCGGTTGGCAACGACATGTACAGTGGTATCCAGTCAAACTAAGAGCCAAGGTGTCGGTAGCAATCAGTTGCCACTTGGGTGGGCGTGCGAGAGTGTCACGTCAGTATGAATGAATGCCCAGCTTGTTTGCGTCGAAAGACACGTGTTTCGCCGTCCAGTTCTGACAGTCTTCCGACCTTTAGACTGTGTGCACTCTTATTACATTGACGCGCCGTCTGACCTGACGAAACCAAAAAGCCATGTCAATGTTGCGTGCACGCGTGTGCATGCTAGTACAAATTTGGCTCGATCGTGTAGCTCGCTAATTGAGCCAGCTTTCTGCAGTTGACACAGATTAGAATAGGGTCTGCGTGACACCCGGATTTAGAAGTGCGATCATCTGCGGAAATCTCCTATATGCGATTGTAGCGTCTTCAGACCCGTATCAACCGGCGCTACGTGTCATCCACCTGACAGCGACCATATGCAATGGTATGGACTCCAGACCTTTCCCGTGGATTAGGGAAGCAGGCAGCCAGCTACTAAGCACCGCCGGCGTTCAATGTCAGAGAATTCCATGTCCACACTCGTCTGTCTATGACTGACTCCATCATTAACCGCTCGCGCGACGGCCTTCTCGTCGCTGGCACCAGGCAGAGTGCGAACACTCCGACGCAGGACAGCTTAGCCACCTAAGCCCCTCAAATGCGTCAAGGCACGGTGTGCAATCCAAGGCCACGAATAAGACCAGATATCACAAAAGCGCTCAGTGCCTCCTCGATCTGAACTGGTCAAAACGTCGCTGGGGCCTAGCCTTCAATTAAGCACCTCCTCCTCTTCTAGAATTTTAGGTCATACAGCTCCAGTCCATAGTACTCTATTCACCTAGCCCCTCAAAGGTGAACATACCGAATATTGGCACGCGAATACGGCCGTACTTCAGGTGGCGTATTGTACGCGTCATGGCAGTCAGGAAAGCCTCGGAAACAATCTGCGGGTACCATGTGTCATTTCTGCTCATAACTGAACACATTCAAGATGCTCTCTACTGGGTACAACTGCGTCCCGCTAGTGATAGCAGGATCGTTGGCATTTACCATGGCCCGACGTCTCTTGAAATGGTTCTAAAATAGTGTGTACATTAGAGGTGACAACTAAAGAATTGTCCGGCCGCGTCGTCATGCCGTGTTGACGCGTCAAAAGCCGCACTTTTCTACACATCAGACCATTGAGTCGTACCCGATAACCCGAGCAACACACATGTCTACTGCTGGACACTTGTCACGCCTAACAAATCCAATTAGCTGTATGTAGTCCTGAACAGACAGGTCCGCTATATACCGCCTGGAGTATGCGAACACCGAGGTCACTTCTCGCTCCCAGGATGGGACCGATCTACCGTCACCCAAGCAGAGCGGCCAACCGCCAACCACATAGTGGATGAGTGGGCAGAACTACGTCCAGTGTATTATCAATCTATAAGGAAGTATCTATGGCTTAAAATCTTATCTACGTGGTCCATGAGGAGGGTCTCCTTGTGTGCAATAATTACGCACCGTAACGATGATCGCTTACAAGAAATATCACTCGCGTGTCTACAACTCCTGCTCTTTCGGTCGTGACTTGAGACCATCAAAGTAACGCTCGGTGGCCACTTAACCGGGGGAAAGATGCGGTGCGTGTTCAATCCTGCACGTCTTCCTGGCAACAAAGTTCGTAGCAGCGTTACTACATATAGTCTATGCTTGATTCAGGCAACTATTGCGATTCGAGTAAGGCCTACCTAAATGACCGTTGTCGGGCACTAAAAAATTTAAGCCCTTTTATAAGTTCTATTCGTGAATCCGTTTATTACTTCAACGTCGTGCGTTTCATCATTGCACACAAATGGTGTACTAATTTAGGACCATTAATAAGCCCTCAGCGCTTACACCGTGGCGCAGCGATTCTTCCATGGCAGTACTAATCAACCAGCCTCTCGTGAGGGCAGAAGACAACGGCTTTCCTGCTGCGCGAAACGACTCTAGCTGGTTTCAGACAGAGCAGATTGACCATTCAGGAATGACCTTACAGATTCAGCAGTCTAATGAACTATTACGAAATCACATAGCCTCAAGCTGAAAACTACCGCACTCTCCAAAGTAGAATACGTGGTCAAACAAACGGCGGAATTCTGTGCAGTGCCACACTATGCTATGGCTCGTAACATCTACATGAAACATAAATCTTAGCGTAACTGGAACAACGTAAAGGTTACTACGAATCAAATAATCACCACTGCGTCACACTGACATTCATGTCCGAGGCACCTCATCCTTTCTTTACACATTGTCAATGGCCGTGCGGTGCTTAACCTTGAGGACACGGTCTCGAGCGATAGAAGTTCATGCACCCTCACCTTTTCCTGAAGGTCAGATCAGCGCGTGGTCCAGCTTTAAAGGTAGATTCCAACAGCTTAACCCGAAAAACAATATTCTTAATCGTTATAAAATCGGATCCTAGTCCAATCTATCGACCCACTGTGACGGCGCCTCAGGGCCATTCATCCTAGTGGTAATGCATAGGGACGACGATGGATCTTATTCTCGCTCCGCTAATTGCATTGCATTATGGGGAACAAACATCACACACTTCAGCTCAGTACGCAGACACATTGGCTATGTGCAACATTCGGAGTAACTACCACTGCTGCTTCGCCAAGATTTAGTGCCGTGGTGCTCGGATCACCGTGCAGATCCTGATTGCATTAGCTACTCATCTCCCAGGGCGATTACAGTGGGTTCTAGTAATCCGCTCTGTCCCCTACCGTATCTTAATGCCTGTGGACGGACACAACTAAGCTCCCTTCTGCTACCCGAAGTATAATAAGCCATTCCAATCGTCCACCTTTCAAATGCTTGCTGCTGAACCGTAGGCCGAAACGTCCGTGGATGGCTCTTTCACCTTGTAATTCGACGATCTACTCGACACATCAGTCCAAATACCACCGTCGCCGCTAGAGGCTTCACAGGACTGACGGATGATCAGTGATGACGCATCCCGTTACACCCGGCCCACCGTGCGATCGACTCGCTACTATTGTTGAATCACGTTGGAAGATCTACCATCAGTGTACATGCATGAACTTTAGCGAAACAATCAGTGCAGTACTCCCTGTGTTTTAGGTCACAATGCAGCAGTACCATCATGCGCAGCGTCATACACGCTGCAACGACATTGGTATCAATTGCTTGCACGCGTATTGCTGTTTGGTGTCTACCTCAACTTGCTGCCAGTAAGATAATTGCTGAATGATATTAGAAACATATTATCTTGCACGTGAAACATACAAGTAGATGCACGAGGGGTCAGTGTCCTACAAGGCAAGTGTCAGCACCCGTCGACGTGGTTTGCTCTGCTAGTTCATTCACGTGAACCCAGTACAGAAAGAGCATTACACGAGCGAGAACTAAAACTAACACTGCTGGCAGGGAGCTCACTATGTCCAGCCATAGCCTCTCCGGAGAATGCTCTAGTACTTACAAGGGTCAGGCCTCTTCCACGCTGGCGGTAGTCATAACGCAGTATTAGCCATTTGCTCTACCTTATTGATTGCGTCGCTGTACCGTGTCCCGTGGGGTCATGTGATTATTATCTATAAACTTGGCGTGGTTAATCGCCTGGTGAAATTCGTGATCGGCGTGGCTTTGTTCGAAATGCTACACTCACTACACCTGCGCTCATTAGCTCAGCGCAAAGAAAAATGCGGAGGCAACGACTAACGAAAAATGTCCAGTCAATTTACGAACAGTACACGGTTGAGTAGCTAAAATGATTGCATTCTTCCCAACACTTGCCATACGCAATCCACACTGTTACTTGCCACTCTAGGCAACCCACGACGTCCGTGACCTCTTTTAGGCTTAGCTTCTGATCCCACTGTGACCATCTGAGATCGTCTATACCCGCTGGGCACTAACGCAGGGGATGATCATAACCTGTTTAGCATCATAGATGAAATTCACATCCACGGTTGCATCATCGAAAAAGTGTTGCAGTGCGATCATACGAACCCTGTAAAAGATCCAGACATGGTTGGCGTTATTAACTACACAGGGCTCACATTAGACAAGCGTTGCGAAGCTAAAAACACTGGTTCGACGCAGCTAAATACCAACAGATATGTCTAGGCACCGCGTTGGAGTTCAAAAGATAGTGCGCCACAGAGTGAAGCCGGAGGCGGTACCTGTGGCGAGGTCGACGTCGTTACCCACCGACGATCCCAGATGCATCTACTCGTTTACTGAATCCACAGTTGACACAACGGAAGCTATCAATCATAGCAACAAGAGATTACTGAGCCAATGGATCTCTTGAATCAGTATTAGAGGCTGTTATCAAGACTTCTTGGCTGTAGTCATCTAATCCATAAAGAGCTGTCATGAGTCGCACAGATTCACAACATGACTACGGAGAGTACCAAACTATCCCAGCGGATTTTCTCACGCGCGGCGAAGCAGAACACGATTCGATCCATCGCTAGTCTCCGGGCCTAATGCCCCAGAGTGGAGAGCGGTGCGAAGCTACTCCGGGCAACCAATTGGGTCCTTTGTATTCTTGATAGCCCTCCTCACTCTGCACTTTCCATGTAGTCACGCGAAACAAGCGGCTCTAAGCGACAAGCGCACTAAAGTCTCTACGAGTCGGAACCTTCAATGAGTGCGAGGAACGTCAGCAGGCTGCAGTGTGACATCGTTTGTAAGGGCTGTGGGCGATTCACGCCTCGACCGCGGCCGTTGTCACCTTGGCCCCCGTCGGATCTCTACAGGCTAATGTGTGATTTTTATATGGACGTAGTGCAACATACTATAGACGATAACCTGGAGCCTGTGAGCCTAATGCAGTCGTGTCATTTGTATACAGAACAACCAATTAATTAGCCAGCCCCTAAGAACATCTATAGTCAAAATTTCAGTGTTAGCTCATGTACTCAAAGCTGGAGCTTACATTGCGAAGGATCACTTTGACTAATTGGGCTATACTTTACCTACCGTGTAAGTATCCAGACATGTGTGAATGCGAATGCGCCGGCTGATCTGTAACCCCATCATATATTCGATGTGCCTACCGTTTTATTTCCACCCGTCCAGCCTCCAAAAGGCGCACACTCCAGGACTTGGTAGCAGAAGCCAGATCCGAGCTCGTCTGTTCGGAGGGGGCAGCATCAAGATAACTACATCCAAGGCCCTAGCGTCACCTGAATATGAATCTCAGCTTGAAAGCGTTTTACAAGAGGTAACTCCTTGATTCCTATTCGCGAAGGAAAGGCGAGACTGTCGTGCTGTAGAGGCCGTGCTGATAAGAAGGAACCCTTTCCTGGTTAGGTTCTGTATATGACCCACGGTGTGCTATGGCAAGCTAGTAGAGTGCTATTTCTCCGGTCAGCCAGAACTGAGCCCTATGTCTAGGGCTATTCAGTGGATACCTCTTCACGCAAATGACACGTCCATTGTCTCCGACAGTTAGTCACAGTGACACCAAAGCCGAAATGAAACCATTCATTGTGCAGCCCGCCCAAGGATGGCGTGATCGTGAGTTACATCCACGCAGGGATTTTATCCGAAATATCCGAGCGACAGGACTGAAATATTGTTCCTGGTTGGCTTGTCGTTCGATGCAGCCTTATATATGCTGCGCGCATTACGGTCACATGCGCAAAGCTTATTATCGCGTCAACCTCGAACACGTGTAGTTTGGGATATCCGTACTATTATAAAACACAACGGTGCCCCGCGAATGTAGCTATCGTTAAATAGCAGGGTGCGTCAAAAGGACAATCTTTGAGGACTGTATGAGCTCAGACCAGTCCACCGTGGCGCAATTAATTTGTGATTCTGCGATGGGACACATTGAGCCCGCAAACAGGTACATGCTCTTTGAACTTACGGGAAGCACTCCATGATTTGCCTGTGTCCCTTTGACATCCCTGAATCTCTACGTGTCGTAGATGTCGTCCATTTGCAACTTCGCCCCTGTGCTACAGGAGTGAGACTACCGATTACACGCAATTGCCGTGCCACAATCGGCTACCGTGCTCTGACTCCCGCTGCGCCACACGGAAGCAACTTCCGTGCCTAAGATCTCGAATGTTATGCTAGCAAATTGGTCAGGACCCGACTAATACAAGGAACTGGACATGTACGGGCTTACCTATGTCACAAATGGTTTTCGCAACGGTGTGCGGTCACACGTTAGGCTGACGTTCTGTGTCGTGCTATGCCTAAGGATCGGAAGATGTCTGCTCGAAATCACAACGTAACCTAGGTCCGTTCGCGCGGCAACGAGAGGCTGCAACGCGGTGATGCCATGATATTAGACAGGACTCATCAGTTATGTGGCCATTTGTTTGAAACGATCTAGCTTGTCGAGATCTAGCCACATGACCTCTCCCCATTGCTTTCTCTGTGCTCAATCTTGTCGTTAAATGCACACAAGTTAAGACTTTCGTCAGCAAGCCAATACGCTGACATTCACCCGATCGAGCTAATGCGCGCATGAATCCTGTTGACATACTAATCTACCTCTAGGCCCAGTGGGCATGTGGAGGTGGAAAAGTTTTACCATTCGAACGTGATGGACATGCCCATGATAAGTTGTTGTCGGCATAGCACTGATACAACCATTGCGGTCTCGCAATCTCCTTGCTCTGTTCCACAATGAACATTACTGGCAGATAAGAATGATCACATGCTGATAGGATATTCGGCCCAAACATGCGAACGACCGCCGAGATCTAAGGAGGGAACTGGGGTTGAGTTGTATGATTCTTCATTAGAAAGTGTTTTCCCACATACGTAAAGTCTCCACACGTTCAGGACAGGGTGGTATACTAAAGTCTTGACCTGATCCGGACAGTAAATGCATCCACGTGTGTAGCCTGATCTGGAGGAGCGTCATTACGAGAGAACTATCGCTAGGTGACAACTCCGCGACAATTCTGTTACGGCGTCAGAACAAAATTGTCAGAACCACTTGGGCAACAGATGGGGTGAGGTTGCTACGTGTCCCTTGGACTTTGCTATGTTAATAGACGACAAATCAACCTAGTTGGTTACTGCACCGATCTAGTCAGAAGCACGGCGGGGAAATGGAGCTAACATGGATGCGTTCTCGGCGAATCATCCACTGATTCAGAGATACATATCTCGCAATCGCTACAGTATGTGGTTGCCGCAGGCATCATCTCGCTGACACGTGGTGTTGACAAATGTCTCCTAACCCTGAGGAATATTCAGTGCCACTAGACTGTTCTGAATACCTTAAATGAGGGGGATAACGTTCGTGCTAGCCTAATGTCTGCAGTCCGTTCAGCGGGAAGTCCTCCTAGTGTACCTATTAGGGCTCAGAGTGGTTCCTGATGCAATGTGTGCCTGGAGACTTTCCATTCGTCGTCAGTGAGCAGGGCACATTCTATGGAGCTGGGTCCTATGCGGCGAATGAAATCATCGCTAACGTAACAGCAAGGCGTGTCACTAATATATATTGTGATGTTAGTCCTATGGCTGTCTCTATGTCTATGCGTTGTTCTGTGCGCGAGCAAGCTGGTACATCTCAAACCTTCCTCATTCCGTCATATGTACCTCGAACTACGCATAGCATCAATTGGTATCATATATGTATTTCCCAGATGCACTTGACTGATATTATCCCTTGCTCTGTCATTCCGTGATTCGATCCTAATCTGATATATAGCGTTAAGGAGACTCCTATAAAATAAAGTAATCAGCCACGATTATAACGCTTTTCTTCAGACTTATATGCGTTAATTCCAGTTTCGTTTTATTCCGCAACTTGACAGTACGACCCGAGGCATAGCTTCTTCATAGCAGCTACAGGGCGGAGCTTTTCCAAAGTGTCTAGGCACACCTCACAGCAGTGTGCTAAACTAGCTTGTCAGATTGACCAGCGCAGCACCAAGGGTCTGAACTTCGTATTTGAACTCATACACCAGAACAGTCTACGCATCCTACAGGCGTGGGATTCATATAATCATAGACACTGGCGCGATATTTAAACGTTGAGTGTTATGGTGCGGCTTGGACAATATGAGTATACAGAATGACTTATCGAAGTGCGCGCTCTGAGGCTCACTCGTAAATAAACAGCCCCATACCCCGAATCTGGAACAATTCGGCGTCCGACTGATCCATGAGGTCGTCTACTATGACTAATGGTCGCCGCCTTTTCAGACCTTGTTGTAATTAATGTCCGCCTATCCTGTTACCATGTAAAAATAATTAATAATTTGCACTCTCGTGCAGATCCATCGCTAGTTCAATATCGGGCACGTACGTAATGTCGTGATTTGCGCTAGGTGTCCAGATGGCTACAATAAGCTCCATTGCCTATATACAACGAATTGTCCACTGAGAGGTAACAAATGTTCCCTACTCAATTCGAGTGCTAGTGCAACGACAGTGTGTCCCGAGATGAAAGTCTAAGACCCTAACCTAATCTTGGTACATTGCAGTTGCATATCTGATAGAATCACCCCTCGTGTAATACACTTCCATTTACTTAATTCGCCGTTTCGGAGCTACTATAAGCTGCTCACGGCCTGTGCGTTTTGGTCGCATCCCGCCCTGAGATACGACGCAGCTTAAGAGGCAGCGTACCAATGGTTGAGACGCCATTTTAACAAAACGCAGGTCTCGACACGGACTGGTGTTTGTTGAATTGGCCTTACGGAAAAGGCCGTTTAAGAGTGGCAAAACGTCGACGGATTTCCTACACACCCCTCGACTCTCGTGCTGGTCAGTCGGTAGGCAGGTTACGAACGCCATCGGACCAATTTTAACAGCCCCTCTATCAGGGATCCCAAATGCGGGGTGTCGCTATTATAGCTGCGCATTCACGGCTAACAGCGCCGCTTTGTTCAACAGCGATGTGTCGCAGTTCCGATAATTGACAGATTTAGTTACAGGCTCGTGCAAACGCAATGGCCTGATCACCCTCCTCTTAGCAAGGAAGGGCACCCTGGAAAACTTCCATTTAATCACTATTCCTACACGCAGTAGAAGTATTGGAGCGTCGCAGTGTTAGTGCAAAATGGGACAAAAACTCGGTTCTAGAGTCTTCGGACAAGCCCTAGGCTGGCGTCATGCTGGTACGAGCGGAGAAGTATCAGATGTGATGTGACCTACGCTGGTAATGTAACCTCGCAAAAGTTATCCATTAGTGCTTGCGGGCACAGAGTAATTAACAAGCTCACACTGTTCTTAGACTCTGGTAATGTTAATATCTTAGCCGAGCCGTCCCGAGACATCACATTGATCCAACACTTAACGCCATGACATGCGCTCGGGTAATGGTACGGGGGCCGTCCGGTCAGCCTCCCTTACTGGCTCTACAGCGCGTGTGCGCATGATTAAGTTGATCAGCCTTAAAACGACGCTCGCGCGAGCGAGCGTTCAGCCTACAGCAGTTCATACTTGGTACATTACACCTCCTGGGAACCGACTCGGAAGAAAGGCTACCGTGACATACACTTTAGTGTACGTTCGGCTGTGAAGCCTCGCGTGCTTCTTCCTACTTAATCCACTGTACGCCTCACTTCACTATTAACAAGGGAGCTTACAATGTTGATGCCAGCCTTGTCCACGAGGATGCCTAACAAAGGGCCTCATCCCGGCGCATGGATCGCTTCAAAGCGATAAATTAGAAAATATTCCATCGAGGCCATACTACATCCGCTAAGTACGATGGCTCGCTGAGCGCGACGGTGCAGTGACGATCGCCTGCGGTGATCCGGTAAGGTGCCAATGAGTGCTACCCGCACGTGACAATCTAGTATCATGCGAGCCTGAAGCTGTCGCCGCTTTAACTGTTTGCAACTCTCTATAATGTCACTTTGTGTGCACTGGACGGCTCAGTCAGTAAAATAATGGCGACTCCTCAGTACTTTGTTTCGAATCGGGTAGTGACAATAAGCTCGAGTACGTAGGCAGGCACATTCGCACTAGCTCGCGCTACGTGTGACCTCTACCTCCTCCTCTGCGTCTCGATATGCGCCCGATGATTTGCAATACATCGCCAGGATTCCAGAGGACGACGAGTCGTGAGTCGTATAAATGGACATCATACGGTAGTGGACCTCTTAACTGACGTTTCCTCCGGGACTCGTGGTCCTCTCATGCAAGCTCAAATTGGTGTCGGCTATCCCACTGGGCTGCATGTGCTCAGGTCCAGACCGTTCCCTTGTGCCGCTCGCGTGAGCAGGGTCGGGGATCGTCTACCGCAAGATATATCGGCATCGCGCCGGTGACTGACCATGCGTCACTTATAAGACCGAAGAATTATAATCGAGCTGTATAGCGTGCTCGCGACGACAAAGACTGAGGCATCTCTTGTGCACGCTCGTCTGCGAGCATGCGCGCAGCGGGTATCCGGCTAGCCGGACCAATAATCCAAACCGGCGGAGTTCGGGGGCAACCGCCACCGGGTGCGTGGTCTTATCGGCCAGTTCTACGCATAGAGGCCGTACACGAAAGCGCATTTCATAACGTATAAAGATAACGTCGTGCGACTGAATTAACGGCCGTACCTCTTGGGGCAATTATCAAGGTCCTGCGATTAGTATGCTGCGTGCGAATTAGACCTACGAGCTTATGATTAAAAAAGTGGTTACAATCACTGAGGCCAGTAGATACATGGCGACGAGTGTCACGAACTTAAGTAGTGGACCTCCCTGCGGTCGTTGACAAAAATCTCTGAGTACACCTATATTAAGCTCTCTCAGACTGGAGTCTTCCTTAGTTCAGCGCCTTACAGTCACGGTGATCATGAAACTAACACGTACGTAGCCGTCTGGGCTGTCCACAAGCAATCTTGTACAACAAGGAGTGTCAACCATAAGTCAAGTAAGTTAGGTATGGCTTACCTGTCACTACGCGTACTCTGTTGCCCAGGTAAAGAACCGAACTTCAATGTGCTCCCGTCTCTAATCTCTGGGGCTGCCAGAGAAATCGTGGTGTCGTCGGAAAGTCTATCCAAGAGCGCTGGCGTGCAATCTAACACGTCGACTACACACAGCCAGACTTAGCTGGAAACGTCATCGACAAACAAAAAGTACAATCCGAGCTTTCCAACGCGATCGGTCGTATCTACGAGGACGACGCTGCACAAGCTCCTCAAGGGGTGCCTGTCCAGCCCGCAGCGGCGCGTTTGAGCACGGGGGATAACCGTACTGAGCGATGGAGGTATAGGCTATAATCACGCATGACAGCGTCGACGCAATAGACCCGAGGTCATCTGGGTAGCAGTGCGTGACGGTGAGCTTAACCGCCTGCGTGAGGGTTGAACCATCCTCGGGTGTGTGACTAGTCCACGTGAATCTCCTTGCCAGCGGTGACTCCAAATTACGCGAATGCTTGCCACGCTGAGGAGCATCGCTATGACCTTTCTGCGATCTGACTGCACTAGGGCAGGCGACGACACTCCGTAGAATGATAGGCGCAGTCCTTGTAACAGGCTGCCGCGATTACGTATCCCAGTAGTCGGACCACCTTCAATTAGTGTGTCACAAGTCACACTCCTTATTGCAGGCCGCCTTTACTCCAGTCGTCGCGGCATATCACACACACTCCGTCCGAACAGAGGTCACGCTGGTCCTAGACCCACGACGATAGAGCAGACTCGAAGACCCGGATCTGGCCAGGCGCTGGCCATCGACCGACACATCCACAGCGGCGTTGATTAGGGAAATCTGTGCGTGCGTACATGGGCGCATCTTATCACAGAAACTGTACTCCCTTTAGGGTCCTTCCGTCGGGACACATACTATGATACTCCCGGGCTGGTGCATCATGCGGTTCTTAGTCGATCCGACAAGACTTAGCTGAATTGCCTGCTATACTTCTCGGTCATACGTAACACGCCTGTCCAGTTATCTCCATGCATCATGTCTTTAGAGGGCTATCGTATGTCTTAGATCCGTAGCATGGAGAGAGGCGTCTAGTCTGCTAGATTAGCTGCAGGCACCGTGACGCCGACGAGATAGATACCGGCCAGACTTGAGTGATAAAAACGAAATTCGTGGTCGTCAGAGTCGCTAGGTGTACTCGATCAGTGCGCCTATTGGCCACGTTCACCCTTCGTGCGTGATAACAAGTGGTCACAAATTCGGTCCAATACAATACCTCTCACATTATTGACAAGCGATGCCAAAGGGCGCATGCGGTCTAAGCGCACAGTTATCGCGGCGGACGAGAACTGGCAAGTGCGCTTTGTGATGGAACACAGTGTCGTACTTAGAATTACCGATGACAAAGCTACTGCACAGTGGGTACGTGGCGCACAGGAGGGGATCTGTAGGCTCTCGGATCCTGTTTGGGGAGCTCTTAGAGCTCGCACATGACACGGTCACCAGCAGCACCGCTGCAAGTCTGGCCAGCAAACGTACATAAGCTCCATCCGGTAAACAGGTGGACACAACACACACACATGTTACGGCTGGTTTCAGTCAACATGAAAACTTCAGAATCGCAGTAGTTAGTGCGTAAGTCAAGCACAGCCAAATTTTGCCGCTGAAAGTACCATATTTAGCCATAGAAGGCAGGAATGAGACATGAACTCTACCGCGCCTCAGTGCTTACCGCAGCAGTTAACCCTTTCGTCACGCTCTGCCATCTACAACGTGTCCGGGCATCATAACGACTGTGACGGCGGGCTTCGACAGCCATCGCAGACGACAGACGACAGCCCTCAACATAGAAAAACTTCGCGTTAGAATCTTGAGCCAGACTCGGTTCGACAGCACACGAGCCTACCTCGCTCCTCAATTTCGTCCGTCCTGCAGATCTGACCTCCTCTCACCAACACAACTGAACGCACCTCTTCGGTACATAGACGGTGTTCGAAAGGACGGGGCTCATAAAACGACGGTCAGATTGATCCGAGGGCATTAGTTGCCATGCGTGAAGATCTTCTGCGCTCGTGGTTCGTGAAAGATGTCAAACATTCAGCATGCGCGTCGCATTGCCACACCATATGTGTCAATCATGCTGACACAATAATAATATCGTAGCGTCGCCTAAATTACTGTTTCACTCTCGTTGCCTAATAAGAGAAATTGCGTCTTCGGTGAGTCTCCCAGCAATCTAACAACTCTCGCTCCAAGAAGATCCGAAGTGATATGAACTCTTCTGCAACAATTGCACCCCAGCTACAAACAAAGCATAGGACCGGCTTAGCCATGTGACCATCAGATATCCCCTGAGGGGCGCATAATATTAGCGGTCTAGACATCTTACGGAGTGTATCGTGTGGCGTGTGCAGTTGACAGCATCTCCGATCACTCATGGCTGTAGCAGCTACCCGCCCGAACTCGGGCGTGAACTTACACTCGATGGCCACGTCAAGGAAACAAGTTGGGCGTGTGTCTTGGATCACGGGCAATGTTGATTCCTAGGCGGGATAGGCACAGGGCGTTCGTGATTGTCACGTCCTTGCAAAATCACATTGCTGAGCGATCCTACGAGTACGCCACCGAGTCCTCTCAGATTGCCTCTACACAGCCGTCTCCTCCAATACCTAGACTACAGGCAAGAGCTTACGGTAATCCAGTGCTGGATATGCCGTAATGGTACTCTTCAAAGAACTAAATGGTACCCTATACATCTAGTGTCAGAATGAAATTTCTTGATCCACACTATTGGACCGATGTGGTCCAAACACTGGTTTTCCTATAGTTACAATAGGCATCCGAACAGCATGTGTGTTGGGTGGAGTCTTTCGTTCGCTGGCAGTTTCTTACCGGCAACAAGCAGGCAGATAGTGCAGGTATGCAGTTGCGCGAGCGAAGTTGGCCGTCTCTGAGTGTGTGGCTCCGTGATCAATGAGATAACTGAGTCGAGCTCTCTAACGGACAATGAAGAGTCTGGATACTGCAGTCTCTTCACATCGTTTCGTCAAGCCTATTAACAGAGTCGGAGTTGCAAGATTAGCGTACCGTCGTCTTCTCGGGGACCTTGAATAGGCGAGATACGAAAATCTTCCCTAATAGACACTATCGGTTCAGAGGTTGCTACTGTTTTGATGAATATGCGTACATAAGGTCCATTGTCAAGGACTGCGCCAGCGACAGTTTCTTCTGCGAGGTTATCAGTCATTCACGATAAGTGGCGCTCCAAGTCGTCACTTCTGGTCATGCTCTCCATACAATCATCATGCCCCTTGAGGTAAGGTTATATGTCAAAATTGACCAACACAGGATCCTCGTCACTTGGAGCAACCGCCATGTCAACGAACTGGAAGGTTTTAACTTGGTGAAGCGCATATGAATTCTGTCCGCATGCATTTCACGGAACATTGCTAGTGTAGAACTATCGATTCTACAGCAACTTCGAATAGGGGACGATCGGGA
>Ga0179591_1416904_pt1 | contig 32205 bp, 20 predicted proteins | sample CZOMad2_1_08_16f_FD_182891 | JGI IMG/M metagenome (GOLD analysis project Ga0179591, IMG submission 182891) | Vadose zone soil fungal communities from Angelo Coast Range Reserve, California, USA - CZOMad2_1_08_16fungal (PacBio error correction) | ecosystem: Environmental > Terrestrial > Soil >...
CCCCTACGTGCCGCGCGACCGATTTACTTCCACTCCCCTTCCCACCCCCCCCCACCGCTCCAGGGCCTTTCCCCACCCATCCCGCCTTCCTCCCCCCTCGCCATCGTTACCTCCTCCCCCCCCCTACCCCCCCTCCCTCCCTCTTCCCTCCCTCCCCCTTCCCCCCCTCCTCTCGTCACCCCCTCTCGCCCCTTACCCCGTCTCCCCCTCTCTCCCTCCCGCCTTCCACCCCGCTGTCACCTGCCCCCTTCCCTTCATCCCCCCCCCCGCCGACCTCTCCCCCCCCCCACCTCCCGCCCCCCTTCCTCTTCGGCCCCCGCTCTCCTCGCCCCACCTCCGCCCCCCCCCTCCCCCCGCTTTCCTCCCTCCCCGCTCCCCTTCCACCGCCCCCGCCTCCCCCCTCCGACCTCCCCCCTCCTCCGCCCGGCCCGGCGTCCACCGCCCCAGACGGCCTCACTCCGGCAGACGTCCCCCCCGCCCCTTCGGCACCGCTTCCACTTCCGCCCGTCCCTCGCTCCCCCCCCGTCCGACGCACCCTCGCCGCGCTCCCCCGCGCACGCGTCACCCCTCCGCGTCTTCGCCCCCCCCCGCCCCTACCTTGGCCGTCTGCCCGCTCCCACCCCGTGGTCGCCTGGCCTCCCCGCTCCGCCGTTCCCCGGCCCGCCCCCGCCACGAACTGCCCCACGCCGCCGCCCCCGCACGCTCCCGACGCCAAGCCTTCTCATCCTCCCGGCCTGCCCACAGCCTCTCGGAAACGAACAGTCCCCCCAGACCTCAGGTACACGCAACTAGACGCGTCCCACTCGCCTCCGGGACCGCCCCAAAACAATACAGGTCTACCGAGTCCGGGTCGGCTCCGCCGCCCCGCTTTACCCGTCCCTCCTCTTCCCCCCCGTCATCGCAGCCTCGCCCCGTCCCGCCCCTCTCCTTCCCCCCTCTCCCCCCACCGTCCCTCCTTCACCCCGTTTCCTTTCCCACACTACCGTTCCCCGCTTATCCACGCCTCACCTCCCCCCGCCACGGCCCCACTCGCGCGCGCCCCGCCCCCCGTTCGCCCGTCCAGCTCCGTCCTCGCGGGCTACGGGCACGTGGTACAGGCTGCTCGGACCCCGCCCGACCCTTCTCCCTCCTCCCGCCGCTCCCCCCCCCAGGGTTCCCGCTCCCCACCGCCCCAGCGCGAAACCGGGCTCCCGCCGCCCCTCCGGCGCCCCCCAACAAGCTACCCCTGCCCCCCCCACCCCCTCGGTGCTTCGCCCTTCCTGCTCCCCCCTTCCCCCATCCCTCCCCCCCTTCCGTTCGCCTTCCCGCCTCCCTCTTCCTTCCTCCCTCCTCTCCCCCCCCTCGCCTCGCCCCCCCCCCCTCCTCCCCCCCATTCCCACTCCTCCTGGCCCTCCCCTCGTCCCTTCTGCCTTTTCCTCCTGGTTCTCCCCCCGCCCCCCCGCCGTCGCCCTACCCGGCTCAACCTCTCCCTCCCCCTTGCCGCCTCCTCCGTCCCTGTAGTCTTCCCCCCCCTCAGCCCTCGCTCCTCGCGCATCCCCCCCCTGCCTCCTCCCGCCATCCTCCGCCCTGGACGCCCTTGCCATCCCCCTTCCTCCCCCTTACTACGCCTCCCCACGACGCCCGCCGCCCCCCCACTGCGCCTCCCGCCCCCGCCGGCCGGCGATCCCTTCCGTACGGCGTCCAACTTCCCCCCGCGTCCCGCGGCCCCCCTGCTTCCGCCGCGCGCCGTTTCCCGGCCCGTGCCCGGCGCGCGACCCCCCACGTCAGCCTCCCCCGGTGCTCGCCGCCTTTCCCGCACTCTCCCTACCGTCTCCCCAAGTGTCTTCCTACGTCCACTCCGAGGCTCGCTTTCCCGTCCCCGTCCGTACTCCCCTGACCACTCCCCGCCCCTCTCAAAACACAGTCCGTTCATCGCCGTGTCTCGCCGACAGCCCCGGTTCCTCTCACGTCGCCCCGCCCTTCCGCGTCCCCTTCCCCGCCCTCGCGCTCCCTCACTCGCTCGGTGCGCCCGCGATGCTCCCCCCTCCCCAGGCACCCCCACTCTGCCCCCCATCCCCCGCCTCCCGCGCGATCTCCTCCCCCCCCTCCAACACGACGCCCTCTCTCCCTTTATGCCCCGCTTCTCTGGCTCCCTCGCCGCGGCTCAGAGCGCTCGACAGACACTCCCGCGCGCCCACTTCTCGCACCCGCGTCGCCCGCGGCCCGCCCCCCCCACCCGCGTCAGGCCCCCCCGCCCCCCTTCACACGGTGTCTTGGTCCCGCCCTCGCCAGCGGCTCCCCGCCTGTCGGCGTCGTCGTACCGCTCCCGGCGACCCCCGCGCCCCTGCGCCTCCCCCGCCCTTCCCGCGCCCCGTCCCCGGCTCCGTCTCGCGGCCCACCCCACATTCCGGGTCCCCCCCCCGGTCGCCCCCCGCGCTCCCTTCGTCGTGTCCCCCCCGCCGCCCGTACCGGCACGCCGGGCGCGCGCGCCGCCGGTCCCCCTCCGCTCTCCTCGCGCCGTCCTAACTCCTCATCCCTCCCACCTCACCGCCGTCCCCTCCACGACCGACCCCCCTCACTCTCTGCCCCCCCCCGGTCCCCCGCTCTCTCCGGGCTGCCGGCTAGGGGTCCCGCGCGCCACGGCTCGCCCCGCACTCCGGGCCCCGGCCCTCCCGGTTCCTCCATCTCTCCCGCCTCCCCCGGCCGCCACCTGCCACTCCCCTTCCGCGCTTCCCCCACCCTGGCCTCCTACCCCGCACTCATCCTTCTTCTGAGTCCCATCTCCCCCCCGGTCGACACTCTCGGCCTGCGCGGGCGCCCGCCACCCTTCGCCCCCGTCCCCCCCCGCGCTTGTCCGACCGGCTGTCCACTCGCGCCTGTGTCCCCCCCTCCCAGCCCTTTCCTCCCCCGCCCCGTCCCGCTCGTCCCCCCCTGTCTCGGCCGGCCGCCCTTCCGACCCGCCTCTCCCGTTCGGCGCCGCGCCGCTATTTACCCGTGCCGCGGCCTGCCTCTCCCACGTTTCTCCCGCCCGCTGCGTCTCGGTTCTTTCTTTCCGTCTCACGGCGTTCTTTCGCCTCCTTCTTTCGTGACGCAGCTCAGTTTCAGGCAGTCGCCTCGGCGAATTCCCCCAGTCGTCCCTCCCCGACCGTCCCGCCGCTTCCTTGGCGCCCCGTCGCTCGCATCGCGCCCACCCCCCCGCCGCCGCGCCCGTCCGCCCACCCTCTTCGCCCCCCCACTTCCCCACCCCCCCTCTCTCTCTTCTTCCCCTTGTCCCGCTCCCCGCGCGCTTCCCCCTCGGCTCGCGTCCCCTCCCTGTCAGAGCGCGCGCCCCCCGTCCGCCTACTCCCCCCCCCCCCCGCCTCGCTCGTCCTCCCTTAGCTGACCCCTGGCCCCCCCCTCCCGCCGGTCCCCCCGCGCGCCGCCGCTTTCGTGCCCCATCCCCGTCGCCCCCCCCCTCGCGCCGCTCGCCCCGCCGGGCGTCCGCCCGCGGCCTGCACCCTCCGCCCGTCGCCCCACTGCGCCGCCGCGCTCGCACTCCGCAGCTCCCCATCTCCCCGCCCGTAAACGAAGACCCCTCCGTCCAGTACGCCCGCGACCAAAGGACCGTCGAGAACACGGGCCGGAGAGACCAGCTGGCCCGCGTAGGGCGCGACCTCGCCGCTGTGCTGCTTCCGACCCCCCCCGCCGTTACCTCCCCCCGTCAGCGCGTCCCCGCCGCCGCTCTCGCCTCCTCGGCCTGTCCCGACGGCGTCCGCCGGCCTCCCCCGGCACGGCCCCGCCCCCCTCCGGCCCCGGGCGCCCGCTTCCCCGCGCGGCCCGCGCCCCCCCCCCCAGGCCGCCCCCCCGGCCTCGCGACGCCGCTCCCGGTCTCTCCCCCCGGCCGACGATCGTTCGCGTTCTCTCACAGACCCGAGGCCCCCTCCGACTCGGTCGCAGGTCCGCGCGTCGCGGCCCCGTCCGAGCCACGGGTCGGTCGTCCGTGCCGGCACACACCTCGCCCGGTCCGACCTCCCCTCCCATCCCTCCCCCCGGTTTGCGCCTCCTTCCATCGCCACGTCTGCGCTCCCCCTGCCCGGAAAGCCCTCCCCTCGTACTTCGGCCACCCCCCCCCCGTGTAGACCCCCGCGCGCCGCGGTTCCATCTCCCCACCCTTTCTGCGCGCTCAGCCTCCGCCCCCCCCTCTTCCCCCCGCCCTTCCCTCTTCGCACCCCCTCTCCTCCCCATACTCCCCTTCCCCGCGGCGCCCCTCGCGCTAGCCTCCCGCGCCTCTCGCTCTTTCCCCCCACTCCTAGCTCCCCCTTCCCTACCCGCCGTCTACGCGCAGGCGGTCTTGTCCCCTCGGCCCGTACCCCGAGTCCGACAGCCGCCACTCCCCCCCCCCTCCGCCCCCTTTCTGAACGTCTTCCTCCCCCCCCCCTACGTTCCACCCTTCTGGCCTCGTCGCTCCTCCCCAGATCCCCTTCCGACGCATAGCGCCTCCCGCTCCGCCGCCTCCGTTCGCTCCCTCTTACCAGCGCCTCGGCTTTTGCCTTCGCTTTCCCCCGCCCTCCTCCCTCGCTCCCACCCTCCCGTGTCGGGGTCATCTTCCACTCTTCACCGCTCTCCCCTCCCCTTCCGTCCGCCCGCCTCCGTCCCCTCGGCCTCCTCGCCCCCTCCCGCTCCTCTGCCACGCCGACGCCCACGCCCCCGCGCGCTCCTGTCGCCGCCGCCGCGCACCCCTTCCCCCCGCCCCCCCGTCCTGGCCTCCGCCCCCGGGTCCCGCGCCACCGTCTCCGCGCGGCCCCCCGCGTCCTCGCGTCTCCCGGGCCGCGCCCCCCGCCCCTCCTCCCGCCTCCCGCCCCTCCGGCGCGCTCCACCCTCTTGCGTCAGCTCCCTCCCCGCCCTTAGCTGACCGCCCCTCCCCGCGCCCCCCCCGGCCCGGTCCCCACCTTGGCCCTGTCTCTTCACCGCGCTCCCCCTCTTTCGGCGCTCTTTTCCCTTCCCTCCCCGTTGTCCGTCCCTCCCCCTCGACCCAAGCTTCCTCTTCCCCCCCCACCCCACCGTCTCTCCTCTCTCCCCCGCCTCGCCCGCCACACGCTTCTGCTTCCCGAAGTTCCCACTCTGTGTCTCCCTGCCCTCTCTCCTGTCCCTCCCTCTCCTCTTCCCTACTCTTCCTCTTCTCACCTTCTCCTCTCCCTGCTCGGGTCCCCCCCCCTCCTGCTCCTCCTGCACCCCTTTCTCGTCTTTCCCCGTTCCTCTTTCCCTCATCCGCCTCCGGCCTCTTCGCCCCCCCCGTCCCCTTCTTCCTCTCGCCGTCGTCCCCGCCCTGCGCCCCCTCCCTCCCTCCAGCCTTCGCACCTGTCCCCGCCCCTGCTCTCTCCTCCCCGGCTCCCTACCCCACCCGGAGTCTCCTTCCTCCTTCCGAGCCCCCCACCCTCTCCAGCCCATGCCCCCTCGCGTTCGCCGACCCGGGGCAGCCGGCTCTCGTTAGAGATCCCGCGTCTAGTAGCCCCTCGCATACGCTTGCGCCGAAGGCACGCCCCGTCCACCAAGTCGCTCCGCCCGCCACATTCAGAGCGCCCCCCCGTCGCGCGTGTCGTCTGCGCTCCGTTCCCCCTCGCCCATCTCGCCCCTCCCTCTTCTCCCCTTCCACCCCCCGCCCCACTACCTCCTTCCGCCCCGCTGCCCCCCTGTCTTCCTGCACTCGACTCCCCTCCGTCGCCTCTTTCTCTCCTCCGCCGCGCACCCTCCGTCTCCCATCCCCCCGTTCCTGTCCCGCTGGTACCCCCACCCCCCTCGCACCCCTCCCGCCCCGCTTCCTCCGCCCCCCGAGCCCGTCTTCGCCGCGCGTCCCTCGCTGCGGTACTATCGCCCGCCTCCGCCCGGCCACCCCCCCCTCCCCCCCGCGGCCCGCTGCCCGCCCTCGTGCCCTGTCGCCCCCCCTCGGTCGGCGCCCCGCCCGCGCCCCGCGCCCCGCCCCCGTCCCCGCCCCCCGCCGCCCCGGCCCTCGGGGACACCCCGCGACGCGCGAGCCCCCCCCGGGCAGCCCACGGCGCTCGGGGCGCCGCCAGCGCCGCGCGTCCGGCCCCGGCCGACGGTCTCCCCCCCCCACCCGCCGGCGCTCCCTCTCAGCGCCCCCCCTTCCCCCCCCAGCCCCTGCCGTGCCTTTTCCCTTCCCCATTCGCCCGCCGCCCCTCGCCTCCGTCTGGGCTTTCCCTACCTCCTCCGGTCCTCCCCCCGCGTGCCTCCTAAACCGCTCTCACCCGCTTCTGCTCCGCCCCGCTTCCTCTCGTTCCTCCCCCTCGCCCCCCCCCACCAGCGCCAAAGGCCCGCTCGGCGCCCCCCCCATCCGGTCCCCCTCCCGCCCCTTCCCTCCTGCCCGCGGCACGACCCCGTCGCGCCTCCCCGCGCCCGTCCCCTCCGGCCCCCGCTTCTCCCTCCCCTCCCTCTTCCCTTGCCCGGCCCAGGTTCCCCCCTCGGCTGCCCTCCGGGTCCCCCCCCTTTCCCGCTCCCCCGCTTCTGCCTACCGTTGCTCCTCCCTATCTCCCCGCCGCATCCGTCCTGTCCACCCACGCCGCCTCCCCCTCCGCCCCGCAGCCCTCCCCGGTGCTCCTTGCGCCTCCCCCCACGAACTCCGCCCCCCACGCCGCCGCCCCGCCCTCGTCCGCCGCTCCCGCCCGGGCCCGCGCACCCGGCCTCCAGGGGCGTCGCTCCCCTCCCCCCGCGTCCCGCCGCGTCCGCCCGTCCCCCCCGCGCGCCTCCCCCCGCCGTGCTCTTCCCATGCCGCGTCCCGTCGGCAGGTCGCCCGCCCCCCGCCGTTCCCCCCCCCCGGCGGTACCCCCGCCCTCCGCCCCCCGGCCCCCCGGCGGGCGCCGGCCCCCCCGACGGCGCAGACGCGCCCCCCTCCCCGGCCACCGTCCGGCTGTCTCGGCCGCGCCCACCCCCCATGCCCGTCCCGCCGCCCCCTCCCCCGTGGCTCCTGCTCACTGCCCTCGTTCCCTACGCCGGCGCCCGCCTTCCCCTGCCCTCCGCCCTCCCTTTTCGCTCCTCGCCCAGCGCTCCGACCCCGCCCTCCCTCTGCGCCCCCCCGTTTGTACCTTGCCCCACCCCTTTCCACGCCCCCCGTCCCCCCGAATTCGCATGCCCCCCACCCTCCTCCCGCCCCCCCGCCCCCCCACCCTCGTCGCTGTGCGTCCGCCCCGCCGCGCGGTCGCCGCGTTTCGCGCGCGCCCCCCCCGGTTCGTCCTCGGCCACCGCCGCGGCCGCCTCGCCCCCTGGCCTCTTCCGGGGTCCCGCGCGCAGCCCCGTCCCGACGCCGGGTCGCCCGTGTCCGCCCACCTCCCTCCACTGCCCCCCAGCCCCGCGTCGCCCGCGCTCCCCCTCCCGCCCGGCCCCCAGTCGCCGGTCCGCCCGCCGCCGTCCCGCGCCCGCCGGCTGTCTCCGCCCCGCCGCCTCCCGACGCACGTCCCGCCCGCCCCCGAGTCCCCGTTGGCGCCCTCGTCCCGCGGGCCCCGTCGCGTCCCCCCCTCCGCGGCCGCCCCCTGCGTCCCCCCGCGGGTCCACGGCCGCCCCCGTCTGCCCCCCGCTCCGCCGCGCCTCCCCGCCGGCTCGTCCCGCCGCCCGCCCCGCGCCACCCCTTCCTCCGCGCCCCCCCCGCGCCGCCCGCCCGGCTGCGCCCCGGCGCGCCCGTCCGCCGGCCCACCGGCCTCGCGAACAAGGCCCGCCTCGATCCGCATGTCCCTACTTCGCCTCTCTCCCCCGGCCGCGCCCATCTGGAGCGCCGGTTCCCCGTTCGCGCCACCCCCTGCCCCCCCCTCCGCCTCCCCTAAGACGCCCGCCGTCTTCCATCCCGCCCTCCGCTCGCCTCGCCTTCCCCTCCCCCTCAGGTCTCTCCCCCCCATCCCTCGCCCCCCCCCGGTCGCCGTCCGTCCACCCCGCGGGTCGCCCGCGGCCCGCGCGTCCCCCTCCCCCCCCCCCCCGGAGCCGCCCGCTGCCGCCGCCCCTCCCCCCCGTGCCCCCGTCCCCCTCTCCCCCCCCCCCCTGCCGTTCCGCGCTGTGCTGCCCGCCCCCCCCCCCCCCCCCGTCCGCGTCCGCCCCCCCCCTCGTGCGCGTGCGCGGGTCAGGCCCATCATCACAGGCCGCGTGTCCCCCAGGGCCCCGGCCTCGGCGGCGCACCCCGCGGCCCTCCCCTCTTGCCCCGTCCCCCGCCCGGCCCCCAGTCGCCCCTCCGCCCCGCCGGCGCCCCATCGCCCCAGGCTTCCCGGGGGCGGCCACCGCGCGGTCGCGGCCCCGCCTCCCCCGCGCCGGCGCCCGTCCCGCTCCCACCGGCCGGTCCCTCGCCCCCTGCGCACCATTCTGTCCCGGCGCCCCCCCCGCGTGTCCGACCCGCTCGCCGGGTCGTGCCTCCCTCTTGCTCGGCCCTGTCGCCCCGGCGCAGCGCCGCCGCTCGCCAGCGGATCCTCGGGCCTCGCAGGTTGCCGTCCCCCGTTCCGCCTGTTCCGCTCCCCCTCCGCGCGGCTCCCCGCACGAGCTCCCCGCCATCCGTCCCTCATCGTCGCGCCCCCCGTCGCGGTGCCTTCCTCCCTCCTCTCCCTCCCGGCGCCCCTCTTCCCCCGCCGGTGCGCCCCTTCTCTCTCCCGCTTCTCCGTTCCCTCCGCTGCCCCCCCCGCGTCCCCCCCCGCGGTCTCAGGCGCTGGTCCCAACCTCGCGCAGCGGCATCCTTATTCCTCGAGGGTCGCCGGCGCCCACCTGCTCCTCCGCTCGCCGCATCGACCATTCCACCTTCCCCCCCCCGAACGCACGAGAGGCTATAGGACAGGAGTGTTAGAGCAAAAGCGTAGCTAGGGTGATGCTTGCTAATCTCGCTCCCTCCCATGCTAACCCGCCTCCTCAGCTCTCTGCTTACCCCTACTTTCCTCAAGGCTCCGCAACAGCCGCCCCCGCCCGTCTTCCCAGCGCCTCTCTCGCCTAGGTCAGTACCCCCCTGCCGACCGAGGGCCGAGCCGCCCCTTCGGCGCCTTCGCGTACCCCCGTCCCGGCCGTCCCTCCTCAGCTCGTCCCCCCCCACCCTCACACCCCCCCCCGACCAACCACTCCTCCCCCCCCCGCCCCCCCCACCCCCACCCAACCCTGGGGACGAGCCAAAACCCCAATTGGGCGGAACCCCGACTAAATCTCACAACAAACAACCCCCCCAACACCCACAAGAAACCACACCCACCAAGTTGGGTGGGGGGAGTAAACGTACGAAAGCACGGAGGGTGGCGGGTAAGTGCTGGGTGTAAGGGGGTGTGGGACGGGCGGGAGTGTAGGTAGATAAAATACGAGGCGTGGAGGGTAAGTGCAGTGAGGAAGGTGTGTTATCGGGTGGGAAGGTATTAGTGAGAGGGAGTGTAAAAGGGTAGAAGAGGTCGGATAAGGTTATTGAGATCCTTCACCATACTACCCCTGCACCGTCCCTCCACGCAGCCTCCGTTCCCCCGTTCCTCCTCCCGCCACTCGGACCCTGCGAGTCAGCCCGACCTGAGAAATACCCACCACCCGCGTCCGCACCGGCCACCTACGTCGATCCGGTAACACCACCCCGTGCACACACCAATCTCCAACCACCCGCCTGCGGGAGCCCGTGCCCTGCTCCTCTCAGCAAGTTCTCCCTCCTCGCCTTACTCCCTGCCGTCCCAGCACCCCCGCCCGAACCCCGCCCTGCGATTCCGCCAGCCTCTTCCCTGCCCCCGCTCCGTCCGCCCGCGTCCTACCACTCCCCTACCTTCCTCTTCACCCCCCCCCTCTCCTTTCCCTCTTCTGCCGCGTCCCTCTATCCTCTCCCTCCCCCTTTCTCTCCTACCCCCCAGGGCTTTCGTCCTCCGCTCCTTCTCCCGCGAGCCCCCTTGTCCCATTAACCTTCTTCCGTCTCCCCGCCCCCTCCGGCCCCTGCTCCGTATCCCCGCACCTGTCACATCCTCGGCCCCGCGTTCCGACCGCCCCCTGTCCTCACGCCCCCCCTTCCCTGGTTCCAAGCCCCGTGCTCCCCCTGCCCACCACCCGTCCCCCTGCCTCGCTCCGCCCGGTACCTCACACCCGCGGAACCCAAGGCGCCCCTCGCTTCCTCCCTCCTCCGCTCTTGCCCTTTCCCGCCACAGCCCATTCAGCCCCTACTCTCGACCTACTTCCTTGCCCTTTCGCCTGTCGTGCCCGGCCCGTCGTCCGTCGCCCCGACGCCCCTCCCCCCCGCCTTCTTCTCTTCCCTCCCCTCCCCCTCCTCTTCCTCCCTCCCGCTCCCACCTGTCCCCCACTCTTTCCGGCTGTCTGCTCCGCTTCGTCCCTCCCCCCCCCCAGACTCGTCCCGCCCGCCCCCTCCGCACCCTTCGCGGTCCCGCGGCTCGCCCTCCCCCGCCCCGTTTCTCTCCCCGTGCCCCCTCCCCCCCCGCTACCACAGCCCTCCGCGGCGTCCCGGCTCCTCCCCCGGCCCCTCCCGGCGCTCCCGCCCGCCCTGCGGGCCGGCCGCTCCGCGGCCCCGGCCGCCGCCGCGTCGCCCTCCCCCTCAGAGCAGCCACGGGCGGCGCCGGCCCTATCGCCCGACACGGCCCCTCCCGATCTCGCTACCTCCGGCCAGCAGCCCAGCGCGCTACCGGCGCTCTCCCCGGTCCCGTCTCCGCTGCCGCGGTGTCCCTCCGCCGGCCGATGCCCTTGTCCGCCTCGGTGGTGCCGCCCCCCTTGCCTTCTCCCCCCAGCCGTCCCCCTCCTGCCCTGCTCCGCCCCTGCTCCCCGTGCGGCACCGCGGCTCGCGCGCCGTCCATTCTCTCCCTTCCGTCCTCACTTTCTTCCGCTCCTCGCATCCGGTACCCCTCTTACCCTCTCCTCACGGTGGCTCTCCCCTCCCCCGCCACCCGCCCTCTTTAGCTCTGCCCCCCGGTCTCCTCCGTCGCGCAGGCCCCCCCCTGCGACCGCCTTCCTTCACTTTCCTCGCCCGGACCGCCCCCCGAGCTCTGTCTCCCCTTGGCCCCCCCTAGTCACCGCTCCCGTCGGGCCTTCGACCCCGTCTCCGCCGGTCCCTGTTTCCGCCGCTGCCGCCCCTCCCTTTTCCCGTCCCCGCTGCCGCTCTCCTCGCGCTGCCGCCGCCTCGCGTTCCCCCCCTCTCCTTGTCCCCGCCCCCTTGGACCCCCTTCCATCCCGGCCCGTGCCCCTCCTCCCTCCCCCCCCCTCCCCCATCCCCTCCCCCCCGCTCACACCTCTCCCCCGCGCCCTCCTTCGCACCCCCTCCGCTCTTCTCTTCGCTCGCTCCCCCCCCCGCGTGTTGCCGCGATTCCCTGTCTCGCTCCCCCTTTAGTTCTCCTCCTCCCCTGTTCCCTCTTTTCGGTCTCTCTCCCTGCGCATCCGCTGAGAGGTCTCCGCTGTCGTCTCTAGTCCTCCCGCTTTACCTCCACTGCCCCCCCCGTCCCACCCTCCTCCCCCCGCCGTTCTACTGCCTGCGTTCGCCATCCCTCCCCGTCGCTCCGGCCCCGGCTCGTCGCCCTCCTGTCCCCGGGTTTCGCTGGTCGCACCGTCCGCCCCCGTGTTCCGGCGGCCGTCGTTCACCGCCCACCCCCCTCCCGGTGCCGTCGCGCAGCGGTTGTCCTCCGGTACTCGGCCTCGATACCCCTCCCCTTACTCCCCTCCCCGCCTCCCCCTCTGCCGTCAGTCTTACCCGCTCCCCCTCGCGCAGCGCCGTGCTCCTCGGTCTCCCGTCTCCGTCTCCCCTTCCTCGTCCCCCCGGCGCCGCCCGTTCTCTTCCTCACACCGCTGTCCCCCCCCCCCGTCCGCGTCTCCCCGCCTTCCCCGCCGTCCCTCCCCGTTCCCCTCTTCCCGTATCCCGGCCTACGGCCCCCCGCGCCCGTCCCGTCCCGCCGCGGCCACCTCGCAACCGACGACTCCTTACCCCCCTTCCCCTTTCCCCTCGGTCCGCCCCTACACCGCCCCCTCCCCCCTTCTCACTCCCCCCCCCTTCTCCCTTCCCCCTCTCCTCTCTCTCTCCCCCCGCACTGCTCCCATCTCCTTTCCTTCCCCACCGCCCTCTCGCTCTTCTTCTTCTCCTTTCTCTTGTCCCTCCCCCCCCAGCCTCCCCCTCCCCACGGCCCTGTCTCTTTGTCCGGTCCCCCCTCCTTCCCGCGTCCCCAGCCCCCGACCATCCCTCGCGCTGGCCCGCCTCTGCGTCCCGCCCCTTGGCGTGGTCCTCTCCCCCCCCTGCTGCCCCTGCCTTGGCCTTCCCCTGCGGTTGTCCCCTTCTCTCTGCCCCTGCCCCTGCCCGCCGTGCCCGGTGCCTCCTCCTTCCCGCGTCTACTCGGGTCGTCCCGTGCCTCCCCGTCTTCTCGCGCCTCGCTCCTCCTCGATCCCTGTCCGCTCCGGCCTCCCTCGGGGCTCTTCCGCCCCGTCCTATCAGCGCCTCCCGTGTCCGGACTCGCCCGCTACGCGGCGCACCCCTGTGACCGCCCCGCCGTTTCTGCGCCGGCCGGTCGCCGCCCCCCCGGGCTTCTCGGGGGTGCTAGCATCCGCGCCCCCGGCCCCCCGGCCGCGTGGCGGCCCTCCCCGCCCACGACGTCCGCTCCGCTCGGCATCTCCCTTCGTCCCCGGGCCCGGCAGCGCCGCGCTCCGCGTTTTCTCACCTCGGCGCGGCTTCCGCGGCAGACAGTGCGGCTGCGCGTTTCGCCTCCTTCTGCACTCCTCGTCTTCCCTCGCGGCCTGCTGTCGGCCTCCCCCTTTCACTGCGCCCTTTCCTTCACCCGTCCCTTCCATCGGCGGCCTGCCCCGCGGCCCCCCCCCCCTCCCTCTCTCCCCCTCTCCGGTCACCCTCCCTTCTTTCTCTTCTCCGTTCTCCCACCGTCCGCGCCCCGCCACGGCTCCGGCCCTCTTCCCCTCACTTCCCCTACCCCTCAAGCCTCGTCGCCCCCGCCTCCCGCCGTGGGGCCGCCCTCGGCCGGCCACCGTTTCTCCCTCTCCGGCCCGCCGTCCTCTCCCAGCACGTCTGCCGCGTGGCCCCCGCTCGCCTCTCTCCTAGTCCCGCCCCCTCCTCCGCCGCCGGCTGCCCTACTCGGCGCGCCCGTTATCTTCGTCCCCCCCGCCAGGCTCACCTCCCGGCTTGCCCGCCTTCTTCGCCGCTCGCGCCCCACCGCCCCCCGTCCGCGGCCCGTCCCCCTCCGTCTTAGCTTCTCTTTTCGCCAGCCCCCCTCCCCCCCCGGTCCCCCCTTCCTTGCTACCTAGGACTGTCCAGCTCGATGCAGGCCAGACCTATAGGCCCCTCCCTGGTCCCCGGCTTCCGCCCCTACTCCGGCCTGCTGGCCTGGCCGTCGCGAACCCCCACCCGCGTTGTCCCGTGGGATCCGCTCTCCTGAGACGGTCCCGGCGTCTCCCCCTCTCGTCGCACCGGCCCCGCTCCCGGTAAAAATCCCCTCCTCCACCCCCCGCGCGCACGCCCCTGTTCCCGCCGCCCACCGCTCCTGACCTCGCGACCCCCCTTTTGCCCCGCGCCTACGTGTCCGCTCTCCACTGCCCCCCCCCCACGTCGCCCTCCCGGCCACCTCCCGTCCTCCGATTGTCGCCGCGCAGTTCCTCTTCCCGCAGTCTCTTATTTCTTCGCCCCCCTCCCGCCGTTCCCCCCCTCGCTCCGCCTCCGTGCCCCACTCCCCCCTTTTCTACCCGACCTTTCTTCTTCCCCCTCCCCCAACGTCTCATCCGTGCAAATCAAGCCCCCGCTCTCTCCCCTTCCCTGGCCCCTCGCTCCGTCCTCGTCTTCTCCCCGCTGGGTCGCCATCTCCCTTTCGGTCTCCCGTCGCCGTCTTGCTGCACGGCCCTCGCCCGCGCCCCTCCCGTGCCCCCCCCCCGCACGAGCCCCCTGTACCGTCATCCTCCGCCGGTCTCTCTCCATCCTTGCTCGCCCCTCCGTCCGCTCGCGTCCTACCTGCCCCCCCGCCCCTCCTCCTGTTCTCCGGCGCCTTTTCTCCTCCCTTCCGCTGCCTCTTCTGCCTTCACGCTCCCGAGGTGGTCCTTCCATCCTTCGCGCCGGCGTCTCCACGCCGCCGCCCCCTCCGGTGTGTCCGCCGCCCCGCGTACGGTCGCTCGCGCGTCTCTCCTTCCCCCCCCCCCTGTTCCCGTCCCCTCGCCGCGCGCCCCGCTCCGGGCGGCGCGCGCCGCTCTCCCCTCTCCCCCCCCCGCCCCTCGTCCCGCCCGCGCCGGCCCCCGTCGCCCCTCCCGCCGCCGTCCCTCCCGTCCTCCCTGCCTGGTCCTCCCCGCCCCGTCGCCTCCCCCCCTTCCCTTCTCTCCCCTCCCCTCTTGTCCTCGCCCCGCCCCTTCCCCTGCGCCCGCGCTCACGCCTTTGCGTCCCCGCGGCCTCCGCCCGACCCGCTCCGCCGAAAGCCCCCGCCTGGCCACCTACTGCGTTCATCCTCGTGCCCCTGCGTCCACTTGCGCCTCCGGCCAGCTCGCCGGCTGGCGGAGCCGCGCCCCGTCGCCTCCCTCCCCGTGCTTCTGCGGACTCGCGCCGCTCCGCCCGCCGCCCCCCGCCCCTATTCTCCGCCCCCGCGCGAGAGCCCCCCCGCCCGTCCCCACGCCGCTCTACTCCCGCGGCCCGCCCCACCCCTTCCGGCGCTCCCCGTTTCCCCTCTCCGCCCGCTCCCGCTCCTCTGGGTTCCCCCCCGCTCACCACCTTTCTGTCTTGCGTCCATCGCGCCCCCTCCCGCCCCCCGGCGTCCCTGGCCCGTCTCCCACTCCGGCCCCGCGCTCACTGCCCACCCCCCTTTCCCCTGTCGGCCCCACATCCCGCCTGCCCCCCCCGGCGCGGGCGGTCTCCCCCCCCACGCCGGTCTTCCCCGCCCTCCGTCCAGCCTCCCTTCCCCCCCCGTTGCCCCACCGCCACAAACCGGCTCCCCCCGCTTACCCCCCAGCCTCTCCTCACCCCCTCCTCCCCCAGCCCCCCCTGTCCACTCCCCCCACCCCCGCCCCCCGCTCGTCCCGCCCCGGCCCCCGCCTTCCCCGCTCCCCCCCCCCTCGCCGCCGCCTCTCCGTCGTCTACCTCTCAGCGTCCCCAGCCCCGCCCCCTCTCCCTCCCCGCTTCCCTCCCCGGCCTTCCCCTCCCTTCCTCCCCCCTGCCTGGGCCTTCCCGTGCGGCTCATCCCCGCTCTTCTGCCCTCCCCCCCCCCCTCTCGCCCCCGCCTTCCTCCCAGCCTCCCCCCGCCCTTCCCCGGCTTCTTCTCCCCCCCCGACCCCCGCCCGTCCATCCCGCCCTCTTTTCCCCGGCGCCGCTCGCCTCTTCCCCCCCCCCTCTCGGCCTTCCCCGCCGCCGCGCCTGTTGTCGGCATAGGGCTCCGGTCTCCCACTGGTCCCGACTTCCCCGCTCGTCGTCTCGTCCCTGCGCGGCGGCCCAAGGCCCGTTTGCGTCGCCCCCCCCAGGCCCCCCCCGCCCCACCCTCGCCCTTACACGACGGCCCTCCGTGCGCACCCTCCTCTCCGCCACCTAGCTCCAACCTACAGTTCCTCTTCCCCCTTCCCCCCCGCCTCCCTCCTGCCGCCGGCCCCGGCCCGCCCGCTCCGCCCCGCGCAACCGACCCCTGCCGCCGCCCCCGCCTCCGCGCCCGCCACGCCCTCGGCACCGGCGCCGTCTCTCCGCGCGCCCGATGACGCGGTCGCCGGCCTCCCGCGTCCTTTGTCCTCGCGCGCGCCCCGTCCCCCGCGTGCCCCCCCCCCCGGCCACCCCTCTCCCGGTCCCCCCCTCGCCCCGTGTCCCGCGCGCCCCCGGGCCGCGGTCCCCGTCCCTTCCGGGCGCGCCCGGGCGGCCGCCCCGCCGTCGTCCCTGCCGCCGCGGCGTCCTCCCAGCGCCCCCGCCGCCCCCCTGGACTCCTGCCGCGCCGTCCTCCTCCCCCCTCGCTCTCCCACCCCTCGCCCCCGTCCCCCCGCCTTCCTCCCGCCCTTTGTCCCTCCCCCCCCTCCTTCTAGCCCTCCTCCGCCCATCCACCCTCCCCCCCTTCCCCTCTAGTCCACCCCGACCATCCCGTCCTTGTCCTTCACCTCCCCTCGGCTCCACCGCCTCTCAAGGTACCTTCTTGAAACTCCCTCTGCGTACCCGCCCCCCCCTACACGCACATTCACAAGTGCCAGCCATATCTCTTCAGGATCCTACGTCTCCCCGCCCCTTCCCCCGTCTTAGTCCTCCCTCGCCCGCCCCGCCCCCCCTACACCTCGTCCGCCCCCCCCCCCTTGCATTCGCTGCGTCCCCTCCCCCCGCCATCCCCTCCCGTCCGCCGCACCTGCCTTCTGACCGCCCTCGCTGTCCTGTCCTTCAATTCGCTCCCTCCCCGCCTCATCCCATCCTCGGGCGCCTTGCTTGCCCCTTCCCCTCCCCTTCGCCCGCCTGTACCCCGCCCCCCCCGCCTCCCTCCGCTGCTGTCGCCCCCCCCCGCCCGTCGGTCGCGTACCCCCCTCCCCGTGCCATGCCCCCCTCCGCCCCCCGCCCGCCGCTCGTTACCCGCCTACTCCGCGCGGTCCTCGGCCACACTGTCGGGTCTCCCCTACCCATCCCCTCTCGGCCATACCCCTCCCCGGCCCAAGCAACACCAGGTCCGGTCGACGCCGCCCCCCTTCTCCGGCTCCCGGCGTCCCTGCTCCCACGCCCCCCCCGGGTCCCGGGGCCCGCGCCCTCCCCCCCAGCTCTGCGCTCTCCCCCCTCCCGTCGCCCCCCCGCCCGATCGCGCCGTTGCCCCGCATCGCCCTTTCTCTAGGCGGTCTCGTTCCCCCCACCGCGCCCCCCCGTCCCCCCGCCCCCCGCCCCGCCGGCTCCTTCTGTTCCCCTGCCCGAACGGTCGCCTGCGCGCCCCGGCTCGTACCCCGCGTTCGGGACGCCGCCCTCGTCGCCCCTCCCACGTTCCCCCCCTGACCCCTCCCTTCCCCGCCCAGGCCCTCGCTGCCCTCTTCCAGTCCCCTCCGCCCCGCGGCGCTACTCCCGGCCCTGTACTCGACTCGCCGATCCGCCCCCCCGGCTTCTCGCTCCTTCCCTGCGTCAGCCTCCTCCCCCTCCCCTCCCCGCCGCCTCCTCCTTCCGGCGCCCTCCCCCCTTCTCCTGCCTTGCCTCACTCGGCCCGCTTCCCCCCTCTCCCCCCCCTCCCTCCACTCCCGCTGCTCGTCCTCTCCGCCGTCCCCCTTCCCTCTCCTGCCTCGCCCCCCCCGCCCGTCCCCCCCCTTCCACCGGCTGGTCCGGTCCCGCCCCTCTCGCCCTCCCCTCCGCCCTGCACGCGCCGGGCCCGTCTGTCCCACTCCGCCCCCCGCCTCGTCGTCCGCTCCTCTACGGTCAACCCGCCGTCCGGCAGGATCGTCAGGTCCATGGGTCGTCGCGTCCTCGCGCCCCCCCCCGTCCCGTCGCCCCTGAAAATATAACCCTGCTGTCACGACCTACCGCTTCGTTTACCCGTCCGGTCCTCTCCCGCCCGTTCGCGAATTACAAGCCCCCGCACGGCCTCACGTTACCGCCTCCCTCTCCTCCCCCCTCTCCTCCCCCTCTGCCCTCTCTCTCCCCCTCTCTCTCGCGGCCCTTCTCCCCCACTCCCCCTTCTCTCCCGACCGCGCCCTCTCCCCCCTGTCCGGTCCGCGCCCTCTCCGGCGCGGTACCCCCCCCCCCCCTCCCGCGGTCAGCTTCGTCCCGTCTCGCGCCGTTCGCTCCCGTCCGTTACGCTGACCCCGGGTCCGTTTCAGACCCCGCCCGCCGGCCGCCCCTGCGCTCGCCTCCCGCCCTCACCCCTCGCCTGTCCGTCCCTTCCGCGCCGGCCCCCGCCCCCCTTGCGCGCTCCTCCCGGTCCCCCTCCTCTCTGACCCCTCTTCGCTCCGATACTCTGTCCGTTTCTCCTCCTGCCCCCCTCCCTTTCTATCGTCGCCTCTCCGGCGCATTCTCCGACCTTCCCTCCCGTTCGTGCCGTCCTTCTCGCCTCCCTTCTCTGCGTCCTCCCGCTCCTCTTTCTGTTCCCCCCCCGCTCTCCCCTCCTCCCTCCCCGGCCCGCCTGTGCCGCCTCACCCTGCGACCCCCAACCCCCTCTGTCCTTACGCTCCCCTGGCGATCTGCGTCTCCGTCTGCCTTCCTTCCCCGCGTTTCCCACCCCTCCCCGCTGCCCCCTCCTCTCCGTCTTCGTTCTCCCTCTCCTTAACTGCCCTCTCGCGTCCGTCCGGTCGTCACGTTCTCCTCTCTCCGTCCCTTCCGCCATCCCCACTCCTCCCATTGGCTCTCCCCCTCCGGAAGCCAGCGCCTCCACCTCGTTCGGGCTTTCTCCCCCCCGTTCCCCCGTGGTCCCTTCCTTGTCCGACTCCTTAGCTCAGGCCGCAGCTTCGGCTCCCCGCGTCCGGTCCGCGCCCCCGTCCCGCGCTCCCGGTCGCCAGCTCTCGGCCCCGACCCCCGGTCTCCTCCCTGCCTCTCCCCGCCCCTCGGCCGCGTCCGCCCCCCCGTCTGTCGCTTCGCCCTCCCCTTCCTGTCGGACTTTCTCTTCCTCTCCTCCGCCTTCCCTCCCCCCCGGCCGTCGCTCGTCGGTCCCTCGGCCCGCGGACCGTTCCTCCCTCGACCGCGCCGTCCGCACCCGCCGGTGCGCCGCGCCCGGGACGGCCGCATGGCCCGCCGCCGGCGCCTGCCCTTCTGCGCTCTTTCGACCTGTGCTCGCCCGGTCCGCGCCCCCCCCCTCCCGGCCGTCCAGCGCCCTCGGCACCCCAAGAAAAAGAAGCCCGGCCCCCGCCCCTCCCGCCGGTACATCCCGCCCTCCGCCGGGTCGCCCATACGCTCCCGAGCCCGCGACCCCCCCTCCTTTTCATCTGGACCGCGGGTCCGCCGCTCTAGCCGCCGTGTCACCCCCAGCCCCCCCTCGAGCACCTACTGTTTTCCCGCTTGTTCTTCTTTCTCGCTTCCGCGCCGGTTCCACGGCCTTCCTTCACGGTCCCGCGGGCCCCGGCGGCCGCCCCCGCCGGCGCCCCCAGACGCCTTCCTCCCCGGCGCGCTCCCCCTGCGCCTCCCCCGACGGCGGGCCCGCCCCCGCGGTCGCCGAAGCCCCCGGCGCGCCGAGCGCCGCCCCCACAGGCCGCTCGGACGCTCGCACGCTGCGTCCACTGTCCCCGTCGGGCGCGCCCCGGCGGCGGCGAGCACGCCGGGCGTCTCCCCCCGCGCCGCGCCTTCCCCGCCTCGCGCGTCGCGCAGGCGTCCCTTCCGTCGCGGTCCGGCGGGGTTGCTGCCCCCCTGCGCGCCCTCGCGCTCCTCCTTGCTCGGCTCTCTACTCTTCCCTCTCCCTCTCCTGTCATCCACTGCCCCCCTTTCCCTCCCTGCTGCATGCGCCGCGGGTCGCCGGCGCCGGGCCGGGTGGCGCGCCCCGGGCGCCTGGCCCCCGCTCGGCGGTCCACCCGGCCGCCCAGCGTCGCCGCGCTCGGGGCGCGCGCGGCCGGTCGGCGGGCACTCCCCGCGGCCCCCCCCCCCTCCGGGACCGACCCCTAGGCGCTCGCTCAGCGCCCGGCCGCCCCGTCGCTTCGCCTTCGGGCGCCTTCGGCCCGGCCCTCGCGGTCGTGGCCCCTGCAAACCCCGCCTCCCTCCCCCCTCCCTCACCCCCCACCCCCCCCCTTCCCCTGCCCCGCTGCACCGCGCCCCGCCCCCTTTCCCCGGCCCGCTCCGCCCTTTTTTTTTTCCCCCCCCGCTACCCGCGCCGGTCCCGCCCCGTTGTCGTCCCCCGTGCCTGCCTCACGCTCTCGGGTCCTCTCCGCCCGCGCCCTCGCCCGCCGGCCGCCGGCCCCCCCCGCGAACTCGCCCAGCGGCATCCGCCGGCCCCGCCGCCCGTCGCCGGCGGTCCCCCCGACCTCATTCCCCCACGCAGGTCGCCGCCTCCCCCCGGCGGTCGTTTCTCCACCTCGCCGTCCCGCCCTTCCGCCCCTCTGCAGTCTTCGCCCCTCAGCCCCTTCTCGCGGGCCTACTCGCTCCCTTTACCCCCCCGTCCTCCCCTGCGCCCCCCTCCGCGGGCCGGGGCCGTCCTCCTGCCGCTCGGTCTCCACACCCTCGCCGCGCCGGCACCGTTCCGCCTGTCTGGCGTCCGCCTTCTCTTCCTCCCGGTCGCCCGCCCCCCGCTCCTAGCCCGCCCCCCGGTCGCTCTGCCCGCCCGCCACTCCGGTTCCCACTGCCGGCTCCGTTTCCCCCCCCCGGCCCCTTCGCCTCCTCAGTCGCCGCGGCGCCTCCGGCCCGTCCAGTCCGCCCGTCGCCTGCCGGCCCGAGCGCACGCCCCCGCGGGCGCCGCCGCGTGCCTCCGCGGCCCTCCCACATCCGCAGCGTCCCCTCGTTGAGGGCTTCCCCGCTCGGCCAGGCCCGCAGAACACACTCGCCGCATCTCGCCCCCCAAGCCTCCCCGTCCTCGCCGCGAGGGCCCCCGGTGCGGCGGCCGTCCCCGGCTCCCCGTCCCGCCTCCCGGGTCCCTCCCGTGCCCGCGCCGCGGTGCGGCTGCCCGGCGCGACCCCCCGCGCCGGGCCGCTCCCGGCCCGTCCCCTCGGTCTCGCGGTACCGCCCCCCGCGCCCCGCGACCGCACCCAGGAGCGCGGCGCCGCCGCCTCCCTCCGCTTCCCTCCGCCCCGGCTAGGCCCCCGCCCCCCCCTTCTCGCGTCCCCGCGCGGGCTTCGACGGCCCGCCCGATCTTCCTCCCCGCCCGTTCCTCCCGGCGGTCCTCTCCTCGGCCCTTCCCAATCCTCCCCACACCCCCCGGGTCCGTCGTGCGCGCCCACGCCGCGGGCCTCTCCTTTCCGCCGCCGCTGGAGCTCCACCCACTGCGTGCGCACGCATCGCGCTTCCTCCTACTCTCTGCCGTGTTTCCCCGCGCCCACGGCCCCTCCTTGCCTCTTCAGTTCCCCTCCCGCCCTCCTCTCTTCCTCCTGTGTCCATCCCTCTTACGGTTCCCCTTCCATCCCCGCCCCACAGCGCGTGTGCCCACCACCGCCTCCCGGCGACGGCCGCGTGCTGCGTTCGACCCGCTCGGCCCCTTCGCCGCCCTCGCCGTCCGCCACCGAAGAAAGTGTCGCGGCCGTCGCCGCGCGGCGCGGAACCGTCCGCGGTCGCTGACCCGCGTCAGTCCCCCGGCCCCCGCGACAACTCGGCGGTCGTCCGGTCGCCCGCGGCCCGCGCAGGCTCCCGCCGGCCTGCGCCGCGCCTCCGCCGTCTCGCGCATCCCTCGCCCGTGTCTCCCGCGTCCGGCCCCCGGGACGTGTCGCAGCCGCGCGCCCGGACGCGCCTGCCCTCGCCCTGCTCCTTCGTTGGCCCTGCCCTCTTCGCGCCTCCCGCGGTCATTCCCGTCTCCCGGGCGCGGAACAGAGCGTCCTCCTCCGTCCACCCACTCCCCTGGCTGCCCCCCGCGCCGGGCTCGCCACCGCCTTAGCACTCCGGGGGGGGCAGAGCCCCCGACGGGGCGCCGGCCGGTTAAGCCCCCCCCCCTTACGCCCTGTCGCGCGACATGCCCGGCGCGGCCCTCCCGCCGCCTCCCTCCTCGCCCGCTCGTCTCGGTTCCAGCGCTCTCGCTAACGGTCCTTCCCCGCGGCGAGACCGCGCGTCTCGCGCCGCCCCCTCTTCCCTCCCGGCCGTCGTCGGTCCCCCGGCCCTTGGCCCCCGGCGCGCCACACCCGCCGCGCGGACCCCCCCGGTCCGGCGCGCCGCGCGGTCCCCTTCCCCTCCCGCCCTGGTTAGGCAGCCCACCGCCGCAGAGCGACTCCCCTGCGCCCCCCTCACCGCTCCGCCTCCGCCTCTGCGGCCCCGCTCGCTCTCTCGCGCGTCCCCACGTCCCCCGCCTCCCGCCGCGTCCCCGCCCCCCCCTCCTCCCCGCCCCCCCCGGTAACACCCCTCCGTTCCTCCCCGCATGCCCCCTCCCCCTAGCCCGCCCCTCCGCCCCCCCCTCCGGCGCCCGCCCGTCACTTCCCGCTCTCCCCCCGGTCTCGCCCCCTTCCCGGCTTCCCCTCCTCCTGCTGCTTCCCGCCATTCCTTCCTCGCGCCCCCCGTCCCCGTCCCAACGCCAGGTCCTCCTGCGCTCCCTCCGTCGTTCCCGCCGCTCCGGTCGCGGCCGCCGTCCGCTCTTCGTCCAGTCCCTCCCCCCTTCCCCCCCCCCCTCTGCGCTCCCTGTTCGGTGGTCCCGCCGCTACCCACTCGCCCTTTCTGCCCTCCCCCCCCTCTCCTGCCTCTCCCGCCCGAACCGGGTCCCAGCTCCCTGCTCGTTCCCCCTCCTCCTCTCGCCCGCCCCGCCTCTCGACGGCGTCGCTCCCTCTCCTCTCCCCCCCCCGCACCCTTCTCTCCTCTTCCTTCGTTCTTGCCTCACCCCGCGCCGCGCGTCGCCTAGCGCCGCCTCGCCCCCCCCGCGTCCGGGCTCGGCAGCCCCCGCCGCCCCCCTCGTCCCCCTGGCCCGTCGCGCTGCCGGCCCCACGCCGCCTTCGTTGCGGCCATTGTTTCGCGCCCGGCGCGGGGTCGCCCGGTCGCCCCCGCTCCCGCGCCCCCCCTCCTCGCGCGACGACTCTCTCTCGTCCTCGGTCCGCGCGCGCTCCCCCAGCCACCCGTCGCCCAGCCGCCCGCCCCACCTCTCCGGCCTCCCCCCCCCTCTTCCGCCTCTGTCTGTACCGCCGGCCCCATCCCCTACGCATCCTTTGCCCCTGTCCCGTCTCCTTCTACGCTCGGGCCTGTCCGCTTGTCTCCTCCTCGCCCCCTTCCGGCTTCTGGTCCGGCCGCCGCCTGCCCCCGCGCGTAGGCGCCTTCGGTCGGCCTCCGAGTGTCTCCTGCCGCGTCGCCCGCCCCGCCGTGGCCACCCCGCGCCAGGGAAACGCCCAACTGCCCGCCCACCGCGCGTCCCCGCGTCGCCCCGTGGGGCCCAACCCGCGCGTGTCCCGTCCGCACGCGCGTACGCGCCCCTCTGCGGCCTCTCCCGCCGCGGCCCGCCGCCCCAAGGGGTCATCCCGTAGCCTCCTCGTCGGAGCCCGTCCGGCGCGCGCCCCCCCCTTGGCGCTCTCCCGTGGTCGGGGCGTCGGCGCCCCACCTTACCCTCCCCCCCGTACGCCGCGGTTAGCTTCCTCTCTTCCAGGCCCCGCCGCCGGCCCCGTCGCCCTGGCCCGCGTCAGTACGCACGACTCCATCATACCCGCCCCCGCGCCCGCCGGTCACGCTCCGCCGACGCCGGGTACCGCCCGTCTCGGGCCCCCCTGCGGTGCCCTCGCTGCTGAAGCAGTCTCGCCGTTCCCTCCCCCCCTCCGCCCTCATCTTCGCTCCTCCCTTTCCCCTCCCCGCCCGCCTCCTGTCCCCCTTCCTCCCCGTTCAGTGTACCTCCGCGTCACCCGCGCCGCTCCCGCCCCGCCCTCCCCCGTCCTTCCTCGTCCACCCCGCTCTTCGCACGCCTGGTCCCGGGCGCGCCCTCGCGCCGCGCCGGTCCAGTTGTTCCCCTCGCCCCCGCCCCCGCGCCCCCTGTCGCGTCTCGACTCGCCTCCTGCCGCTCCGCCTCGGCTCTCCCTCGCCCGCACGCACTCGCACCCTTCCTCCTTCTCGCCCCTCCCGCCGCTCGCCGTCGCGCTCTTCGCCCCCGTCTCCTTGCGGCGCCCCTCGCTCCGTGCCCCCGCGCCCCCCCCGCTCGCCCCAGCCCTGTTCGCCCCCGCGCTCGTCGCGGCCCGCGGCGGGCGCGCGTCCCGCCCCCCCCCGCGCCGCGGGCACCCCCGGCTCCAACGTTCCGGCCCTTGCCCCCACGCCCCCACCCGCCTCCCTCCTTTTCCCCGCCCCGCCTTCCCGTCCCTGGTTGCTCCGCCCTCGGCTCCCCTTCGTTCTCCCCAGCCCGCGACTTTTTCGGGCTTCCCGGGGTTCCTTTCCCGGCCCTCACCTCCCTCTCTCTCCTTGTCGCGCTGCCCCCCCCCCTCTTCGCGCCCGCGAGCCAGCGCCGTACAGCTAGTACACCCCGGCGATGGCTAGGACAGTCTGCGTGAGAGGCCGGACTTGTTCGACGGAGAACGCGGCAACTCATGTGCAGCATTCTGCTTTCCCGCGCGGCCTTCGCTCTCGTCTCCCGTCGCGCCAGCGTCCCTTTTCGCTCTTCGTTTCGCTCTTCGCCGTCTCGTCACTCCGGTTTCTTAGGCTTGGCTGCTTGTCTCTCCCCTGCACTTTCCCCCCCCCCGGCGCCCTCGTCGCCCTCCGCTGTTTCCCTTTCGCCCTGCCCTCCGCCCCTCGGCGGCACCCGGGCCACCGCCCCCCCCCCGCCTTGTCTCTGCTCCGGTCTTCCCGCTTCTGCGTCGCCGCCCCGCCGACTCCTTCTCACTTGTTCCGCCCCTGCCTTGTCCTTTGTCCCGCCCTCGCCGCTTTCGCCGCGGCTGCCCACCGATCCGCTCTCACCGGCCCCGCCGGTCCACCGCGCCCTCCCGGCCGGCTCCTGTCCTTACGGGTCCCAGCCCCCCCCCCCCGAGCAGCACGCCTTCCCCTTGCTCAGTCTTGTCCCTCTGGCCTGGGGTCCTCTCCCTCTTCGCCCAGCGTAGCCCGCTCCCACCCTCGGCACATTCGAGACTACAGTGTCGGAACGTCCCGGGCATCCCACACGTCTATCCCCCTTGCCCCGGGGGTCGCCCCTCTGCGCCGTCTCTGACGGAGCGTCCGCACGTCCCCTCGGCAGACGTCCCTCGCGCGGGTCCCTCCGCAACGCACCCCGGCGGATCGCGCCACCCCCGCCTCCGACCAGCGCAATCGTCCTCCAGCCCTCCACCCGGCCCGCGCCAGCAGCCCCCGTGCCGCTTCTGTCCCTCCCGCTGGGCTGGACTTATCCCTCCACCTCCTGCTGCTGCAGCCCCCGTCCGCTCCCCTCCTCCGGCTCGCGGAGTACCCTCCGCGTCCCGCCCCCCGCCGGCGGCCCCCGCGCGCCCCCCCCCTTCCGCGTCCGCCGCATCTACGCCCGGTCAGGCCAAGCGCCGGGGTAGGCTACCCGCGCCGCTCCCGCGCGCTCGCCGCTCCCTCTTCGCGCCTGCCGGATCGTTCTAGCCCGTCGGCGCCCCCGCCCCCTCCCCTCTCTCGCGCGCCGTCTTGCCCCCTCCTTCTTCTTTTGCGCTAGTACGCGCGCGTCGGGCCGGCCGTCTTTCCGCTCCGCCTCCGTTCGTCCGGGCCCGGGCCGCTTTGTCCGAGCTCGTCTGTACTGGCCCCCCGGGCGTCCGGTGCGCCACTCCCTGTGTCCGGGACCCCGCCGACGCCCTAGGCGTCCTCTCATCCCGCCCCTGCAGCGGAACGCCCGCCCGCCGCGCACCCCTCCTACGCTTTGCGCCCCCGTCGTCCCGTCTACTCTGCGGGCCTTCCCTCCCCTTTCCCCCGGGCCCCCAGCCTCTCCTCGCCGACTCCTTCCCTGACTCTTGCGTTTGGTGGCCTCCGTACGCCCCCCAGCACCTCCCCCCTCCCCCCTTGCCCGCTCCCTCGCACCCCTCTTCTCCCCCTCCTCTCCTCCTCCTCTCTCCCATTCCCCCGTCAGCTCGCACTCTCCTTTTCCTTCCCCCCCCTCGCGTCTCTCCGCTTCGGGCCCACTGCGCTCCCTGTCTTCGGCTCGCACCGCCCCGCCCCTCCTGTCCGTGTCTCCTTGCGGCCGCTCTCTCTCCCTCCCTGGTCCTTCCCCTCTCCCTCTTACTTCGTCTGTCTCGTTTTCTCCCCTCCCCCCCTCCTCGTCCTCTCTTCCGCCTGCCGCCTTCTCCCTTCTCCTCCTCCTCTTCTTCGGCCCCCCCCCCCCCACAAGCCCACCCGGCGCGCCCGCTCCGTAGACGGCCCGTCTCGCCGGTCGGCCCCCGCCACGCCCCACCCCTCCGCGGCCCGCGTCCCCGCACGTCCGCAGAGCTCCGGTGCGCGCGGCCCGACCCTTCGCGGGCCCCGCGCGACGCCTCCCGCCCCGCGCGCCGCATCGGGCGGTCTCACCGCACCGCGATTCTCGCCAGCAGCCCCCCGCCCCCCCCGCGCGTTCCAGGCCACGTCGCCCAGCGTCGTGCTCGGTCCACCGTCGCCGGCTCCTCGCCTCCGCGTCGTCTTCCCGACCCCTCCGCCCCCGTCCCCACGCCGTTCCTCCGGGTCTCTCGGACCCGTGCCGCCCCTACTCCCGCTGTACTGTGCGCCCCCGGCCCGTCGTTCCCGCCGCCTTCCCCCCCCCCGCCCGACGCGGCCGGTGCTACCACTGTCGTCCCTATCCGTTTCCGGACCGCTCCCCCCTCCCTCCTCGTCCCCGCTGTTTCCCCCCCCCGGCCCTCGCCCTTGTGCGGAGAGCCTCCCTCGATCGGTCCGAGCTTCCCCTCCGTGGTCCCGTCCTCCCCCTCCCCCCCCCCGCCGTCCCGCCTCGCCGGCGCCCCCCGCCCCTCCCCTCTCTCGTCCCCCTCGCCGCCCTGCCTGCTCTCTTCGTCGCCTCTCCGCCGCACCTACACTTTCTCCCCCCCACACCCGACTGCGATCCCCCCCGGCTTCCCCGCCTCTCTCGCTCCCGGCTCCTCAGTTTTTGCCCCTTCCCCGCCCCGCGCTCCGGTCCCTCTCCCCCCTCTGGCGGTCTCCGCTGCCTCTACTCCCTCCACCTTTAGTCACGTGCTCCCCGCCGCGCGCCCGCCTTCCCTCACCGGTCGCCCGTGCCCCGCCCGCATCTCTGTGTCCCTCGCCACCTTCCGGGCTCCTCCCGCCTCATCCTTCGTCCCCCCCGCCTTCCCCCCACTCGCACGCATCCTTTCCCGTCCCCACCCCCACCGTTTCTTTCGCGCTCTTCCAGCTCCTCTCCCCCCCGCCCTGGTCCTCCTTTTCCGCCCCACCGCCTCCCCTTGATCTCTTCTCTGTCTGACGTCGCGCCCCCGCTTCTTCCGTCGCGGCGCTCATCGCCCCCCCTCTCCGTCCGCGCCTCGGCCGCCCCTAGCCGCCGTCCGGCTAGACCCTTCGGCACGCCGCCCCCGCCGGACCGAGCGGGCCGTCCCCCGCCCCCCGCCCGCGCCCCGCCCTTCCTACCGCCCTTTCTCGGGGGTCCCGCGCGGTCCCGCCCGCCTATTTCCTTCCCCCTTGTCCACGGCCACCGCCCGTGCCCCGCCCTCCTCCTGTCCCCTCTCGTCGCACCCCGCGTGCGCGCCGTCCGCACCCCGGGACCCCGGAGAGCCTTCCCCAGTCACGCAGCCCGCCCGGCACCCCACCTGTCCCAGAAAGGGAGGCTTCCGGAGCGCCCGTCCTCCAGCCGCCTGTCCTCGAGAGAGATGCCCCAGTCCCGACCCGTCGGGTCCGGGGCGTGTGGACCTCGTCCCTCGTTCGTCGCCGTCGTCCACCCCGCGTCCCGGCGTCCACGGCCGCCGCCCGCCGTCCCGTGCTCCCCCCGTCCCCCCGGCGCCCCCCCCCCGCCTCAGCGCCGGCCAAGGCGCTCGGGTCGGGGCGCTCCCCGCCCCTCCGTCCCTCCGCGCCCTCCGCCCGTCCCTGCCCCTGTCCCACGGCTCGGTCCCTCCGCTCTCCCTTCTTTTCTCGCTGTTCAGCGCCTTTCCGGCACCTCTTGCCTCCCGCGTGTACGCGCCCCGGCTCCGGCCGGCTCCAGTCCCCCTCTCGTTCCTGGCGTCCAGAGCGTCCCCGGCCCGTCGCTGTCGGGTCTCCGCCCCGGCTCCCCGGGTCGGATCTCTCGCCCCCCTCGCCCCCCCGCCCGGGCTCCCGACCAGTCCTTTCCGGCGGCCCCGTCCGGCCCGTGCCAGCGTCGCCCCCGCGGGCGCGGACGGCGCACCCTCCCCTCGCCCGCCCGCGCCGCCCCCCGGCGCGCCGGGGCGGCGCGCTCTGCCCAGCCCAACCCCCCGCGCCCCGGTGCCCTCCGCCCCGCCGTGCCGGCCCTCGTTTCCTCCCCTCTCTCCGCGGTTCTTCTCGTTGTCCGCCCGCGCCTTTCGTCGTATCTCCCGCGCTCGGCTCCCGTCGCCCGGGTCCTCGCCGCTCCCCCAGCCTGTCCCCCGCTGCGCGCCCTCCGCTTCCGCGGCGCGGTCCCGGGTCGGGGCCCCCGCCGCCGCCGACGCGTGGGTTCTGCGCCATGGGCCCTGGTCGCGGTCCGCCGCCCAGAGCCCTCGGGCCCGCTGCCGCGGCGCTCGGCTGTCGGTCTCGTCCGCTATCCGAGCGTCGGCATCTCGCGCACGAGGGGCTCCCCGCGTCGGTCCCGCTCCAGGCGCCGCGGTCGCCTCTCCGCCCCGTCCGCTCGGTCGCCCGTCCCGGCCGCGTCGCGCGCCCCCGTCCTCCCCCTCGCCGGTCGGTCGTCTCTCGGGCGCTGTGGGTCGGGGTCCCGGCGCTGGCGCCGCCCGCGCGGGACACGCCGGCCGGTTCGGGGCCGGGCGCGGCCGCGCTGGCGCGGGCGGACTCCTCCTGCCCCCCCGCCCCCCGTCCCTCCGCCCTTGGTCCCGCCCGAGTTCCGGTCCCGCGGGGGTCTGCCCCTTCCGCGTCCCCCCTGCGCCCCCACCTCCTCGTCTGTTCGCTCGCGGCGGCGGTACCGTCCTGTCGTCTGTGTCTCCTCCGGTCGCTTCCGCGCCGCCCCCGCCTCCCCTCTGTCCCGCTCGGTCTCTTCGGTCGCCTCCGCCGCCCTGTCGTGTGCTGGCGCGCGTGCGCGGGCGCACGCTTCGCCCCCGGTTCTGGTCGGCGGCCGCCGCCGCGTCCGCGCGTCCCACGTGTGGGCCGTCCCCTCTCCGACCTCGTCCGCTGCGTGCCGCGACCGACCGGCGCCGGAGTGTTTCCTCGGCCCTCGGCGGCGCCCGCCCCGCGCCTGTTCGGGACGGTCTCGATAAGCGGGCGACGCCGGGCGACCGGGGCCGCTCCCGGCGGCCGCTTCGCCCCCGCCGCGCGGTCCGTTCTGCCGCCCGACTCGACAGACCGCCTCGCGCCCGCCGTCGCCACTTCGCCACTCCTGGGCTGTCCGCCGCGTCGCGCCCTGCGCGCGTCAGAGCCGCATGCGCCTCCCCTGTCGACACGCTTCCTACCGTCCGGCCGCACGCCTCCGTCTTGATCGGTCGGCTTTCCCTCGGGCGGCCACGGGCGTCGCCCTCCTGCCGGACTCGGCCTTGTCTTTCCCGCGCGCGCCCCCCTCCTAGCTCCCGACCTTTCTCGCATGGCTGGGCCCCCCCAGCGCCTGTCGGGCCTCCGGGGCCCCCCTCCTCGTCGCCGTCTCCTCCCCGGCCGACGCGCGGCCCGGGCCCCCGGTGGCCGCAGGCGGCTGGGTCCCGTCGGCCCGCTCGACCGGGGGCCCGCGTTCGGTGCGGCCCCGCTGCCGGACGTCTGCGCTTCGCGCGCGCTCGCCCCGCCGCCTCCTGTCGGGCCCTCGGGTCCTCCCCCGTCACTCGCCCGCCCCCCGAGGTCGCCGGTCCTCGCCCTCCTCGTCCGCTCACCGAGGGTCCCCCCAAGGCCTTTTCCCCGCCCGGTCTCCTCTCCCCACCTCGTTCCCGGACCGCGCAGTCGCCCGCTCCCCTCCGGTCACTCGCGGCCTCGCGCCCCGCCGCCGCCCGCTCCTCCACCGCTGTCCCCCCGCCTCTCTGCGCCCGCAGTTTCTTGCCGTTCGTGCTCGCCTTCTCCCCGCGCTGCCTCGCCGCCCTCCCCAGTCCCCGCGTCGTTCGGGCCCCGGTCCCGCCCCCGGCCCGGGCTCGCGAGTCGCCGGGCGCGGAGCCGGCACCCAGCCGGGGCGGACCCCCCGGGAGCCTCGTCGCCGGCTGCCCCCGAGCGGCCCCGGGACCGGCATCGCCTCCGTCAGGGGCCCGGGCGCGGTCCCCGCCCCTCGCCCCACGACCCACGCCCGCCTCCCCGGGCGGGCCGGCCGCCGGGCCTCTTTCCTTGTCCCTCGCTGCGTAAGGGGAAGTCCCGTCCTTCTCGGCCCCTCCTGCTGCGTCCGTCAACGTCCGAACCCCGCTCGCTTCTCACGCCCCGCGCCTCCCGCCAGAGCTGGTCGGTGCGGGCGGACGCGCGGGTTCTCCCTCCTCTTCCCCGTCGGGGCGCCTCGCTGGCCCCGGGTCGGCGGGGCCGCCCCCCCGCCGCTTCCCCCCCCCGGCGCGTGGCGTGTCGCCCCCTTCCCGCGGCGCGCGGCCGCCTCCGCGTAGCGCCACGGGCCACAGCGGCAAAGCGCGGCTGGGCGCTCCAGTCCTCCGCCGGGACCCTGTCCCGTTCTGCTTCGGTCCCGCGGCCGCCCGCGCTGCCCTCCGGCGGGGATCCTGCCTTCCGGCTTCCGCCCGCGGATCCCCTGTCCGGGCCGCTTCCGCGGTTGGCCCCGACGGTCCGCTCGGTGGGTTCGGCCGACCCGACGCCGGCTGTTGCCGTTCGCCCGTCCTCCACCGGCGGCCCCCCACCTGCCAGTAGCCATCCTCCGAGCAACCGGCCGTCGGCCCTACGGCCGCGTCGTCGCTCAGCCCCTCAGCTGCGCCTCACGCCCACCACACCCTTTCCCCACTACGTCTTTGCCGCCGTTCGCAGGCCGCCCTTTCTACGACGTTTACGCCGGCCCCCACGGTTCCGTCGCACCCCCCCCCGTCTCGGGGCCCTCCCGTCTGCCCGGCTGCTTCGCCGCGTGCCCCGCCGTTCCCGCCTCGCTGTCGTCCGTCGGGCGGGGCGACTCTGCCCCCCCTTGTCTTGGGCGGCCGTCCCTCTCCTCCCCCTCCTCACGGCTGCGGCGGCGGGCCGCTCGCGCGGGGGTCGCTGCCCCTGGCGCGCGCGCCGGGTCCGCCACGGCGGTCCCGCGTCTCCCGTGCCGGGCGGGTCCCGTCCGGCGCCGGCCCGCGCCGCACCCCCCGCCTCGGTGACCTCCGCGGTCCGGCCCGGCGGCGGCCGCGCCGCCCCGGGTCGCCGGGCCCGTCCGCGGCGCGCCGTCCCCCCAGCAGCGCCGGGTGCGCCCCGTCTGGCGCCAGCGGCGAGCGCGCGTCGCCGCGTCGCTGCCCGCCCCCCGCGGGCGCCCACGCGCCGCGCGGTCCGAGCCGTCTCTCGGCCGCCAGCGGCGCCCGGCGTCCTCCTGCCTCGCCCGCTCCCTTCCCGACCCTACCGCTTCCGCCTCCGCCGCGGGTTCTAGCACCGAGCTCCGGCCCGGGGCGTCCTCGGTCGCTCGGGTCCCCGCTCGCTTCCGCCGGTCTCTTCCTTGGCACCGCCCCGCCTCGCTCGCCTCTCGCCGCATTTACTCTCCCCCTCGCCGGTCTGGTGACCCTCGGTCGTCGTCGCCGCCGGCCCCTCCCTCCTCTCGTGTTTCAGCTGCAGTCCGCCTTTGGTGCCCCTTCTGCTCTTCCTCCGCGCCTCTCGGCCGTGCAGTCCGCGGGTCCCGCCGCTGCTCCCCTCCTCCCCGGCGACGGCCCCCCTCCCCCTCCCTCCGTCCGTCGTCGCTGCCGGCGCGCTTGCCGCCTCGCCTGCGCGGTGAGGCGGCCCGGCCGGTCCTCCCGTCCTCGCCCTCCCCCTCCGTCGTCTGTCGTCTCGCTGTCCCTCGGCGCTCCCGCCCGTGCGTCAGTCCGCTGCGGACGCTCCGTCTGGCGCTCGCCGCTCCTCCCGCCCCTCTCGGACGTCTGCCCGCGACTTCCGTCGCGCCGCCGCCCGGCGTCCTCCTTCGTTCGCCCTGTGCGCCGCGTTCCCGCCCCGGCCCCCGACCTCCTTCGTACCCTCCGTGGCTTCCGCCCCCTTTTCGGCAGGGCCCTCGGGTCCGGGGCTCCGGACTCCGGCGGCCCGCGTCGGTCTTGTGCGCCGGCCGCGCTCGGCGTGCGGGCTGTCCCCGTAACGCCGGGGTCGGAGCTCAGGGGCGGCGCCCGGGGGCCGCCGCCCTCGCCGCGGGTCCCGCGCCACTTGCGCGCGCCCGTTCCATGCGTCGCCCGCGGGCGACCGCCCCTCGGCCCCCGGCCGAAGGCCCTTGGTCGGCGTACCGCTTGGGGCGGTCGCTCCGCGGCGCCGCTGTCCCGCCTCGGTCGTCCCCAGCTCGCCATTCGCCGGCCCGCTGCGTCTTTCTCGCCTTCCGCCCCCTCCCCCCCTCTCTCGGGCCTGGCCGGGCTCCCGCGTCCTCTCATCCCCGACTGCGGTTCGCTGCCTCCTTCGCCCACGCCGCACTGGACGGAGAGCGCCGTGGCGGACCCCTCGCGTGGTTCCCGCGCCGTCGCAGTACGGCCGGGGCACTCTCCGGGTCCGCCGCCCTCGTTCTCCCCTCGGCACCTGGATCCGCCGCGGCCGGCCCCGGCCCGGGCCTGTCCGGGCGGGGCGCCGTGTGGCCGCCCGGCTCTCCGCGCCGGACGCCCCCGCCTCTCGCGCTTCCCCTCCGGGCCGTTTCTCATTCCTGC
>Ga0179591_1366957_pt1 | contig 32190 bp, 43 predicted proteins | sample CZOMad2_1_08_16f_FD_182891 | JGI IMG/M metagenome (GOLD analysis project Ga0179591, IMG submission 182891) | Vadose zone soil fungal communities from Angelo Coast Range Reserve, California, USA - CZOMad2_1_08_16fungal (PacBio error correction) | ecosystem: Environmental > Terrestrial > Soil >...
TGGGGGGGGCTACTGAATGCAGGAACTAAAGATGCTTGGCTAGTTTTGTGGATTTGGTGGAGGGGGGGCCTTTCAAAAAGAAAGTGAGTACTTTTTGAGGAGGAAAAGAAAATATACTTTTTCTCGAAAAGGGGGAAGGTGGGATGCAGAAATTGGATGTGTTTTCTATTTTTGTCTTAATTTTAGGGTCATGGAAACATAAAAAAAGGGTGCCTAAATATAAAGGATAAAATGACACGCATGAGAAAAGGGGAAAAAAGGACAAGTAGGACCTCGGGATTTTTAAGGGTCCTAAAGGTGTAAGGAAAAGTTGACATGAGGGCAATTTTAAGATAAAAAAATGCAGTGCAGAGATAGGGGTTTGAGTATTCTGGGCCGGGTGGATCGCAGAAAGTGATGTTTTTGGTCGGTAAGACTTGGTTAGGGGTTTCTTTGTAAGATAGACTTATTGCCGTGTAGGGGGGGGATAAAGGGTCTCAACAATATCGAGCAAAGAGGCATGAAATGTTACACTTCGCCTTGAATTAAGGCGGTGGGGGGGGGGGGGGGGGGGGTTTGCTGATGAAAGGAAAAGGGCTTGAATACACCTGGCAAAACCTGCACCGAAGATAACGAGGAGGATGAGGTATAATGCCAGATAATTTAGCTTGGACAAAGTTAGAAAGGAAGTAAGAAGGTATCCGAAAAGGGTGAAGCACCGTATTACCAGTGCACCCGGCAGGGAACAGTAAGAACAGTTTCTCAAGGAGGGTTGGGTTGTCATGTGGAAGTCCGATACCTTAAAGGGGAGGGGGATTCCCAGTCGCCTTATTAATCTAATTCCTGTTCCGCCCTCCCTTTGGGGAGGGAAAGGTATGGGAAAGCAAAAAATTGGAACGCAAGCAATACTTACCAAAGCATCGAATAATTGGGCATGGTTATGGAACAGACGGATTTATGGTCTGACGACAAGGAGGAAGGGTAAGACCTTTGGACAGTACAACCGGAGCGGGGGGTCTTGTCAGCGGGGAACCTTTGTCAAGAGAAAAGGGAGGGAGAAAATTCAACAGACGAATTGATAGAAAGAATACAAATCATCTACCTTTTGAGCTTTCCTAGGCAAGGGCGGGATGTGGTGGGGGGCTGAAACGGGGGACAGAAAGAAGAGCTGATCTTCGGCCAGAAATAAGAATGCGTCGAAGGAGAGAAGGGTAACTTCAAACCTCTCTTTGTTCACATGTGGAAAAAATTCCATGGGGGGGAGGGGGCGGGGGTTCCGTAGGAGGTGAACTGGTGGGGTTCCTTGTGGCGGTGTGGGAGTTGGTTCAGAGGGTGGGAGGAAAAAGGGAACCTTCTTAGCCAAACACACCACTGACAGTCCTGTACCCGCAAAAAACCTGGACTTTAACCTCGGAAACTCGAGGGTAACCCGACCCGGAAAAAGGAGGAGATGACTTTATCCCCGGCTTCCAAGGTCATACAGTGGGAAAAAAAGGGTACATTATCTTTCATGGGGAGTTCCCAATTGGTTTATTAAAATTTCGGAAGCTGTCATTTAAACTGTTCGGTGGTGGGGGGTTGGAGGTTCCATTATTGGGGGGGAAAAACGCGAGTTTTTGAAACAAAAAAAGTAAAGTTAAAAAGTTCTGGATCCTTTGGGGAGGGGTTGAGGGGTAGCCTGGCCTAGGAAGGGACTTTAGAGAATTACCGCTGGTATGTAGAGGAAAAAGAAAATTAAGCATATTGGTTCTACTGTTTTCATGGGGAGGGGGGGGTAGGGGTGATTTAAGGATGTTTATCTAGGTGTGGTAAGGGGCATAAATCGGTGTCTATTTGGGGGGCATTGGTAAGGGATATCTGAAAATTTAATCCTGGGGGAGGTGAGAAGAGAAGACGGTACATCATTGGGGATTTCTTGTGTTCGGAGGGGGGGGGGGGTATTTTAAAGGAAAATTCTTGGTAGAACCTTTTGAATGCAGCGTACGAATTGAAAGAACAAAGGTTTATGAGAGTAATCAGGTGTTCTTACCTTTGAGGGGGGGGGAGATCTCAAACCAAAAAAGGAGGAGGGAATCTAAAGGAGAAAAACTAAAAAAGGCGCTAACACAAAGAGCGAGGATCACCCTTTTGTAGGGAATAGCTTCAACAAAGGAAAAAGAAAAGGAGCTTGAAAAGAGGGTTCCACTGCCTTGCAAAGAAGAACCAGACATAACACTACGGAAGCAATTGCCCAAGTTGTCAAAAAATCTCAAGTGTCCCTGGAGGGGGAGGAAGGAAAGTAAGGGCCAAGAAAAAAAAATGCTGCCCAATGACAAAAACCGAAAAAAGCCTCAAGAAAAAACCCCATACTCAACACATTAAAAAAAGGGATCATTGAAGAGTTTGATGAAGAAACGGAATGGGGGTCCAATAAAAGCAGAGGGGGAGGAAAAACAAAAATAAACGTGAGAACTTGAAAAAGAGCTTACTGTGTTAGTGCCTGGAAACAAAAACAGAAATGGAGAAAAAAAGAACTCCCATAAGAAGCGGAAAGTAGAGAAAAATTTTATGTAAAATATAAAAACCCCTGGGAAAAAGAAAAAAGGTAATCAAGGGATAAGGTGGGAGCAAGCATGTGGGTTGGGGGTTAAAAGGGGAATTACTCGTTGAGGGGAAATATCGTGGAGGTAAGACTTCCTGTGAGGGGGGGTGTTTGTTGGAAATAAGGGTTTCAACGGCGGGAAGCAAAACGACCCGGAACCAACCAATCACCCCAGCAACCAATAAAAAAGCAACGCGTAAGGGCATCAAACTCACAAACACTTAAAAGGTGCAAGGAAAAAACAGGGATAAAGGAGGGGGTACCCAGAGAGTGAAACTTTCGACTGCAGTAATAATATCATCTAAACATAATGGTCAGGAGCCTCCAAATGTGCCAATTGCATCAGAAGGGGCGATAGATGGGGGTACTAATCCATTATTTTAGTTTAATGTAAAAGGAAGACGCCTGGCACTTCGTAAAAGGGGGATACCAGAAAGTCATTGTCTCGGTACTTGGAAGGGGGTTTATGGTCGGTCAGAAAGAGAAGGAAAACTCTGATGTGTCTAAAGTTGAGTGCTCAAGAAAGAAGGGAGGAGGATTCTTGGGGTAAGGTACGGGGAGGACTGACTAAACATTGATTTTTTTTTAAGGAGATTTATTGCTTGAGAGGGAGGAAAGAGTAAGGATTAGGTGATCATCAAGCAGCTTAAGTAAACTATGCCAAAGTGTGGAAAGCCCTAAATGGGGAGGACTGGGGGAGTAAATTAGAAGTGAGTAATTAGCGGTGCTCGTCAAGAGTGGGGGAAGAATTTACAAAACACTTACATAATTGGAAAATCAAGTGAGAACCTGGGTAATGATAAGATATCTTGCCTCAGGAGGAACCTAACGAGAACAGATTGTAAGGGGGGCAGGGCACGGTCCCTTCTCACACCATGCTCCCACTACCCATTATAAGGGAAGTGTCCATCGTAAGGGAAAAGAGGGGGATTTGGGTAAGTTCAAGAAATCTTCAGATCACACCGTACAGAGAAAAGGGGGGGGTGCTCTGGAACAGGAAAAAAGAATTAAAAAAGAAGCATACGGAAAGGGTATCCCCACGATTCCACAGCTTTTAGGGGAAAGCTGGAAAAACTTATACTAAGACTTTAGAAAAGAGAATTGAAGCAAGATTCGGAAAAGAATCTGTGTTGGAAAAGGGCCATGGAACGATGAAACCATAAAAGTTCATAAACTCTGGGTGGTGTTAAAGCGTGGGAGTACGGAGAAGGGAAAATTCTGTTATATTTCTGGAGAAGCGCTCCATTAGGAAAAGAAAGAGAAATTGAAAGAAGACAAAAAAAGAAAGGAAAACAACGAGATCCGGGAATTAAAGCCGAGAAAAATTGGTTGGCAGTTAATCACGAGAAGTTTTACACAGACCTTTTCCCTGCAAAAGGAACCAACCGGCCATAACAAACAAGGAGAAAGAACCGGCCACCGTCATATTTGATTGGGATCATAGAAAAAAATTTAGCAGCCAAGGAAGAAGCTAATCTCTCTCAACACCAACCAATGCGATTCAAAGCACATCCAAACTGTGCGAAGATAGTGGGAATGTAAGTGACGTTCCTATGGGAGAGGTTTACTGGCATTGGTGTCTTGAGGGGTGGTGCAAGGAACAAAAAAAAGAGGAAGAAGAAATTGAGTGTACGGGTTTGGGGGGCTACAACCCAAGATAAGTCTCGGACGGGGGGGGGGGGCCGGTAAGTGGGTTCTTGTTGTGGAGTGGCGGGGGAAATGTAGGGACATTGAGCTCCACAAGAGGGAAGCAGGTCTCAAGTATTAAACCCGGAGAAGCCCCAATCAAAAGAGAGGAATTGAATTCAGAGGGGGGGATTTTGACCGACGACACCAAAATGTGGGAAGCCCCCTCAGTAAAAAAACAATTAACCTGGACTTCCGGTGCTAAAATCGTTGAAGGCCGTTCTGCACTTTTAAACATCAGCTGAAATCGGGGGAAAGGGGGTGAGACCCTTAGCTCTGGGGTTCTTGTCATTGGGTAGAGAACCACATTAGGGGCCGATCTTTGAAGGAGATCTTTTCATCAACAAAAGAAAGAATAGGAAATGGGAGAGGATGCGGAACTGGGGAAGGACTTGGTGGTGGGAAAAAAGGTTAAAATGGGTTGGAAGCATACCAGGGGGAACTAATGTATGATAATAGATGTTTATTCGCAAGGAAAGGGAGAGGGGGATGGAACCAGGGAAATGAAGGTGACCAAATTCTATAATATCCCTGGAATTCATAGAAGCACGTAGGGAATTGAAACTAATTTATCCGTAGAAAAAGTTCTCTTTAGGGAATCAAAAAAATTTGTGCATCAGAAAACGCCATAAGGTGGGGGAGCACAGCGAAGGAGAAGTCTTCAAAGGAAGGTGAAGAAAGAAATGAAACAATTCGATTAGGGAGGGGGGACGAAAGAGTAATTAGCAGCATCACCAAAGTAAAAAAAAAAAAAAATTTGTGGGATTTAGAACCTCATGATCTGGAGGCCAAAGCAGATTCGAAGGAGTAAAAGGAAGAGGGACCCCATAACCGGTCGGTTCAGAATTTGGACCGGGCAGTGTCAGGATAGTTGGAAATGAAAACTCAACTCATTGGATAAAGGGGAAGCCTGGCAACTTTGGGGGGGGGGACAATAGCTTTAAAGGTGCAAGAACTAAAAAGAGGGGTTTGGGGGGGGCTAAGGAATTAGTCGATATAAATCTTAGTGGAGATGCAATTGAGAAAGGACGATGAGGGGAGGGCAACACAAAAAGCTTTTTTAAGGGGGGTGCGAGCATTAAAGTTGGGGGGGGCTGGGACTTTTTAATATTACTCGTTGCTTGGTGAAGGGTTTACGGTTAAGGGACTGGGGAGGGGGTCTGGGAAGGGCGAATAGGGAAACTTATTAGAAAGAAGGGGCAAAGCGTAACGAGTCCCTAAAAGGAACTATTTCGCACTAGGGATGAATTAAACCCAGAGACCAACTCCCCAAACACCTTCTGTTGATCCATGAAATTTCCAAAGGGAGTTTGACAACTGAAAGGAGGGAATGATGCTGCCCAAATTTTCAGAGGGCTGAGGGAGAGATGGAAAAAAGGCCTTGAGGGGGGAGGTTAAAGGGGGGGGGGGGAGGCAACTTTCGGAGTTTTGCTATTCCCTGAACTATAAAAAAAGTGGGGAGGTGGAAGGGTTCTGGTTTGGAAGGGGGATAGGGGTAAGAGGGCGAAAAGGGGAGAGGAGAGAAAAGTAAGGGTTTCACTGCATAGCAGCGGGAATCCTTCAGAAAAATTACTTTGGGGATGGGTGTGGGGGCTTTATCCGGGAAAGGGGGAGGGGGTATAGGTGGGGGTCAGGGGCACGACATGGATTGGGGGGGGGTATTGGGGCCTAAAAGGAACGATCGGGACTGTTATCCGAAAGAGAAGGGACTTGGGGAAGGGAGTGGTGGGAAGGGGAAGGGCGGGGTTTTGGGTGGTAGTGCAGGTAGTGAAAAGATAAAGGACTGGGGAAGAGGAGTACAAGCAGAAAGCGAAAATCCCAAAGGGGGGAAAGACGTATTTAGAGCAGTTTCGAGCGCCTGTTTTGTTTTGAGGATCTAACAAAACCGATAAAAGAGGAGAAAGACAATACCAAAACTAACAAAGGCCAAAAAAAAAACTCTTAATTGGTTATTTGGAGGAGCTCCAAAAATGCATTCAAACACGGGGTAAAAAATTGTAGCGGAATGCCCGGCCTGCCACAATCAACACAAACAAAGCAACAAAAACACAGGGTTACCAAGAGCAGAATCTTCTCTGGGACCCGAAGGTGAGTACCAATGAACCGAAACAAAAAATAGGTCTGTCCAGAAGCCCTAGTAACGAAAGAGAGGCGGACCCCCATACCATAATAAAAAAAAAAAAGTATGAAAAACAAGGAAGGGAGGTGAAGAAATGAACAAGGAAGGGAGAGAACAAGGGAAACGATTAAAATCCATACCCAGAAATATCCAGAACGCCCAACTCAAATTTGGTCCTGGAAAACTCCCCAAATAAAAGGAATACAAAAAAAAAGAACCTAAAAACCTAAAAATAAGGCACTTTTATGTAAAATTACTAAAAGGGACCTCATGCACTATAAGACGCAAAGGGTTAATATAGGTTGAAAGCATGGATAAAAGGTTTTGGACTGGGTTCATAAGGGAGAAGGAAGTGTGCGGGAAAGGTCCACGGGTTGCGGGTTTCCTCTGAATTGGAGGTATTTTCGGGGGGGGGGTGATCTAGGGCCAAAGGCATCGAAACACAAATAACCGAGCACCCGTAACACCTCAAACGGAACCCTCACCCCTACCCAAGCGTAACATAGAACCAGGAACTCAAAGAAAAAAAATAAAAATAACATAAGGGGGGGGGAAAAAGAAAAGGGGTGGGACTCAAGCATAAAGTATATGTGCCACGTCACCCTTTCATAATGACTAAAAATTTTAACGCACACTCAAGGTCCGAAACTAGCTATTGAAACACAAAAGTCAAAGGGGGGTGCCTTCTATCAAGATTTGAGGGGGAGTGGATAGCATACACAGGAATACGAGGGAGAGACCGTCCGAAGCAGCTGCTTTCCGAATGGTGGGGAATGGAATCCATCTTGGGAGGCAAATCAAGCTTAGGAGTCAATGGGAACCAGATTAATTGAATGTAAGGGGGGGGGTTCTGCTTTAGTTACAATAAGACTTCTGAATGGGAAAAAAAGGGGGGGAGGGGGAAAAAGTCCGCCGCTTCGAGGAGGGGATCGTCCCATTTGGAAGACTAGCAAGTGAAACACTCTCCAACGATACTGGACAATTCGAAGGGGAAGGGTGCTACTGCCGGTGTTCAAAAAGGAAGGAGAGGGAAAAATGCACAAGGGGGGACTCTGGTTCCAACGAGATGAGAAGAAACTATCAGAAGACGCTCACTACATCGGTGCACGGTTTTTGCCTAGGAAGGGGAGCTGCCAAGGGGAAGAAGGGGAAAAATAGATCATAAGAAATGAAAGGGGCGAATAGGAGGATGTTATGAGGATGGGAAAAAAGACTCTCTCAAACTTAAAGTATTGATTCATTACATGCAAAAGAAGGAAAGAAGAAAATCTTCCCTGCCAAACCAAGGAAAAGGTTGAAGTGGGAGAAAGGCCAGAAACTCAAGGTGAGCACAGGTACGCTTATCGGACAAGAGGAACTCCTTGTCGTGGCCCACGGGCACAGGAGGAAAAATAAAAGAGGTTAAAAGGAATTGATCCCTTTAGCATGTGGGAAGGAGTAATTATCTGGCGAATTACTTATAGTGAGTATAGGTCAACAGTATGCTACAGCACAAAAGAAAACAAAGAAAGAAGCTCAAAGCCGAGAAAAAAGAGGGGGTTTCAATGAGCCTAACAAACCCGGTATGAATTACAGGAAAACGCATGAAAACATCAGTAACAGTAAGACATGGTCACGTACAGTAGAAAAAGGGAAAAGCCAGAGTGGAGGAGAAGGAAGAGAGACAACAACAGGAGGAAGGAGTGCAGGAGCAGAACGGTGAAAGATTTTTTCTACGGGTGAACAAGAAATATGCTGGGCTATGTGGAGAATTGGACTTGCAGTTGGGGGGGGGGGAGCAGGTTCCAAGTCAATCAGGGAGTGTGTGATTAGACCAAGGGAGCTCTTCTTTTGGGACTGAGAAGAAAGGGAAGGTGGTTCTAAAGGGGGGGGGGGGGGCGTAGCATAGTATTGATGTAATCAAAGGTTGAGAAATAGTTAAACCAGGGAAAAAAATTACCGCATGGAACACATTGAAGTCCAGGTTGGTGTCCTCGGGGGGGGGGGGGGGGGGGTGGGGGAAAAAAGTGAAATAGGGGGAAGCTGCGTGGCAATACAAGAGGGAAATCATGGAGAGGGACTCAGTCTCGGGTGTTGATTAGCATTCCTTTAAGCCATAATCTTGATATGGGTGGGATACCATTTGAGATGCTTTTTTATTCTTTGGAGGGGGGGGGAATATCTCACACCACGGAGTGGGGGAAAGATCGGAGATCTGGAATAGACCAGAATAACAAGGAAAATTGGGTCCACTGAATGGTTCGGGGCTTTGCTGATACATGTAAAGAAGGTGAAGTACTAAGCAACAGGGACAAAGACGGGATCTGAGGTGCGGACAACTAATATGATGAATAAAAACATTTTGCAAAAAAAATGCAGGTCTGGTAAAGATCCTTATCAAAGTGGAAAGAGGCACCGGACCATGGAAAAAAATAATTTAACGTAATAAGTCTAGGGGACGTCATTGGTCCTCTCCAAATTCCGAAGTGGGAAGAGGAGATAATCTTCCTTACTGTTAAGCATGTACCGGAGGTTGAATAAAAAAGAAAACAGGGGTGAAAACACCCAAATTACAAGAAGAAAAAGAAATAACGGGGTGAGTTCCAAAATAAGGGAGGGCACTGCCCAAAAAAGGGAGGTGGGAACCTTTGCAATGGACGAAAAGGATGCGTTGAAGGGGGGGAATACGACTTTGACGCAGGGTGGGGTGGGGGGGGGGGGGGGGGGGGGATCTTAAACAAATTCAAAACGAGGGGCGTCATCTATCTGTCAACAGTTGGGGGGGAAAAACTCTCTTTAAGAAATTAGGAGAAAGGGAGTGTTGCGTGAGGCCCGGGCGTAGTTAGCTATACTGAGATATGGCGAAAAATGACCTATCCCGGGGGTAGGCTGGGATTCAACACAAGGAAGATCATGACTGGGGGGGGGGTGCCCCGAAGGAAGTGTGTTGAGTTTACGCGGACTTCAAAAGAGGGTACTTTTTGGGTTACGGGTAGTCCAGTTTGCGGGTTAGTGGTTGCGAAGGTAACAAGGAGGAGGGTCACAACAAAATAACCCGAAGACAGAAAACCGCTGGGAAAAACTAGAAAGATAACCCAACCTTAACCCAGCCACAAGATTTAATGGGTCAAACCTTATAAAGGTGGGAGTGGGGGACATGGATAGTGCTGATGCCTAGGAAATTCAGTATATGTGAACATTCAAAGGAGAGTTGGACATATGGGAGTGGTTTTATTTTTCCCAAGGGTAGTGGTTGGCGGACGGGGAGGTTGGTAACAATAGGGGGGGGAGTGGGGGAGGATCAAGGTGGGGGGTTGAACAGGTGAGAGAAAAAAAAAAAGCTGACTTACTCAGAAGGAAACATGGAGAGAAAAAAAACATAAGGGGGGGACACTTTTTTTAGGGGTTATTAGGGGGGGGAACGGCCGCGGTGGTTCGGGGGATGTCCTTGGAATCCAATCAGGGGAAGGGGGGGGGATGTTTGGTCATGGTATAGAAAAGAGGACTTTAATCAGAAAAGATACTATGCGGGATATTTGGGAGGATTGAAGGTAGGTTTGGGTGCTTGTGTGGTAAATACATGAAGAATCAGGTCTTGTATGGCAAATGAGGCACGGAAGCAGAAAAGGGGGAAAAAAAAGACAAGGTTGTATCGCTATTGAGAGAAGGGGGAGAATTTTTGGGATGAACCGGGGGACTCTATCAAAAAGGAGAGAAACTAAGAGATCCGGGGAGAAAGACAGAAACAGAAAATACTAGCTGGATAAAACCTGTGGAAAGGCGCACAGTGAAGAGCCAGGTAAAACAATGGAATACTGAAAAAAATCCAAAGGTCCAAGAGCCAATAACACAACGAAAGAACATCACCTCACAATCAAAGGGGACCAAAATGAGGAAATTTCCCTCGTAAAATTAAAGTAATAATAAAAAGAAAAAGGAACAATGAAAGAAAAAAAGAAAAAAAAGAATAAAATCATGACACACGAAACCGAGAAGACGAAAAAATACAAAAGAAAACTAACATCTGATGAGAGAAGTGTGAAAGGAGGCCGTCAAAGGTCATAACAGAAAAAAACCCTATTAAAAAGAAAAAAAACACAAAAAAAACGGGAACCCCTCCCCACTTGATTTAGAAAAAAACCTCCCCAACGCAAACCTCCAACAATACCCCCCCAACCTAGGAAAGGTAAAAGGTTGGTCCAGCGACGCTTTGAAGAAGACGATGGCAACTGGACTACACTCGCAGGTAGGGTTTCCCCCTGTCATCGTGGAAAGCAATGGTTGGGGGGGGTTGGGGTACGGGTTACGTTCAAGGGATAGTGGCCGAGTTGCGGGGGGTCAATCTCGGGAAGGGTTCAGGGGGGAAAAGAGGGGGGCGGGGTAGGAGTGTTTTGGTATTTTTCTTCTTCGAAAGATAAGGACCGAACCCTACCACAAAAACTTAACCACTAACCCGGAACAAGAAAAAACATCGAACTCGTAAAACTTCCGCCACCTTTAATGCAAGAGAAAAAAAAAGCATTTTTTTGGAAAAAGCAAGCATAAAGGGAAATAGAAGACGCTGCACAGCAGCTCCAAATCTATGAATGTGAGGAGAAAAGAAAAATCCCAGCAGTGGGAAGTGCATCATAAGTTGAACACAAAATTGAGCTGATGGTATTGCATGCTATCCAAGGAGGAGTTGGAGTTTGGAAAGAGCCCGACTGAGAACCCGGGGGCCCTCTACCTAAAAACAAGGACGGGAACCTGCAACTGATTACATTAAGAAAAAAGAATGGGGAAGGGACTGCTAATCAACTCAACGGCCGCTGGAAGAAACTTCGGTCTCCTCACAATTTAGAGGTTGGTGTCCTTCCTGTGGGGTGGGACCAGGGAGTTTTTATGTTTTAAATAATGAAAAAAAAAATAACCGGTGATTTAGGACCCTGATGACATTATTTAAGAATGCACGCGGCAGAATGCAATTGAAGATCCCGAAAGAGAATGGGCTGGATAAATTAGCAGGGGAAATTCACGGGGGGAAGAGAGATGCAAAGGTAAGATACAGCGGAACGGCCTTGAACCTGGGATACAGCAAATAATAGAAATCTGGAGAAAATATCTACTAACGAGAGAATCAGAGGGCACGTGTTGCCAAAAAGGGAAGGTCATTAAAGGAGAAAAATTAAAGGACGAAAGGAAGTGGCAAAATCACTTGGAAATGGAAGTGGGGAAGGGATGAATATTAGATAAAAAATTGAAGATAGAAAAAGGTACTGGACAATGAACAAGCCGGAAAAAAGATTCCCTGGTCACCAAAATCCGGGGAACAGAATGGAGAGCTGCAGAAGGAAGCAACAGATCTTTATACACCTGGGGGAGAAGGAATGAGGGCAAGCTCAAGGGCCAGGATGCCCAGGGAAGGGAGAACACAGAGAAGGAGTACAAGGATAATGTTTTCCGTAGTACTTGGTATTCAGGATTTATTTAAAAAGGAGAGTTCCATGATGCCCTTCATTAAGAACAGAGGAGCAAGCAAAAAAAAAAAAAAAGAAATCTGTCAGGAAGGGGAGCCAGTCATTGGGGGTGTCTTATCACTCGCCAAAATGTAAAAACCGCCGTTAATAAGACCCAGCTTCCAATACCATAAATGCATACCAGCCCAACAAGAGGGAGCCATGGGAAAAAAAAGTAGAACACTCCATCAAAAGTTGATGTTGCTGATAGACTACAACAACACCGTGGGGAAGCAGTAAAGAAGAAAGAGGGAAGTGCAGAGGTTACTAAGGGTTAAAAACCAGACTAGTTAGAAATAGGGGGGTCAGGTATGGCCGGGGGTGGGGCGGAAAATTAGGAAATGGGTAGGGGGAAAAGTTGTTTGACTTATGAAAAAAAAACAAGATGCCTAAAACGGATTTGACGGAAAAAGAACTCTTTTATTTGGGTGGGGACTGTTTGGGGGAGTAGCGAGTTTTTTTGCAAGGGAGAGAATAGACGAACTGGGGGCCGGAAGATAAAGGACTTCACAGACTATAATTAAAAAACACGAATTAACATTAAAAAGAGGAAGGCAAGGTCAACTCTTGTGGAAAAAGGAAAATCTGTGTAAACCGAAAAGAAATTAGAAAGTTTAGATAAAGAGGGCTTGACACTGTCAAGCATCTGTGGATGAGGGCCCCATCAGACGGGTGGTGTGAGACAATTAATTGGGGAAGGCACTGTTTTCATTTGGGGCACACACCAAGTCGGACTAAGGGGGGGGGGTTATGGAATACTTTTCAAAAGCCATATCGCCATATTGAAAATCGCCGTGGGAGGGATGTAAAAGGATATCATGTACAATGGTAGGGTGAAATCACACCACCACCAAAACCACCGGCAAAACGTGAATCAATGGGGGGATTCCTGTTGGGGGAATTGGGGGGGAAAAAAATGGTGAGCATGGAGAGTGGACAAACGGTCCATTAGCAAAGACAAAAATTTTAGACTGCACGGAGGGGACCAGGAACAAAAGAGGTATCCAGGATACATTTATCTTTATGGATATTGTACCTTGGAAGGAAAGATCCTTAACCATATGAGGAAGGCATAGAAAAAAAAATCCTGAGAACACTGCAAAATGTTAAGGCAATTAAACAGGGAAAAAGTTTTATTGTAAACGAAACCAGAAAGTGTAGCCGCACCCCCTGAAAGTCAGCATCAGAAATCAGGTAGCACCAGGTATTGAACATCAAAGAGGAAAAAATTTTCGGCCGACAGATAGGGATGTATAAAAGGGGGAAAAAAATAAAAAAGGCCAATTAAAGGCCAAGGGGGTACAGGTATATACTTTTGAAGCACTTGATATCAAATGAAAAACTAACACATTGGGAAGACATCAAGAGATAGTACTTTGGGGTATAGGATGATGCAATTGGCTGAAGGGCGGGGGTATTCGTATCATGATCGATCTCGGCGATGGAGAAGCATTGGGGGGGGGGGGGATATAAGGATGAGGGGGAAAGTCAAAATAAAAGAGGGTGGGGAACAGGCAGGGGGTGGGGTTAAGGTTTAAGGGAAGGTGTATGGAGTGCGGTTACGGGTGTCGGTTGACGTTAGGGTTCTTAATGGGTGGGGAGGAAACCCTTATGAGCACACAACATCAAGCCAAAAAGAAAGAACGGGGAAAAACAAAAAACTAGGGGTAAAAAAAAAAAAAACTCTTGATTACAAGGAACCATACAAAACAAAACTAAGGCTGTCCCCTAGACAGTTTGGGTGAAAGGAAGGAGACTTCCCACGTCAGGAGGGTTATGAGGTAGCTATATTTAAAAGGGTTGGAGGGGTTGGTATTGTGAACATTGGAGGGGTGCAGGGGAGGTGACATGCCATAAAGGGGGAGTGGGGGAAAATTCGAAGGGTTCTTTTAAAAAAGAGTGGGGAGGGAAAGGAATTAGGGGGCTTAGCGTACCATTCCTTTCAAAAAAGGGTCCACTCTTCACCTAAATCCTATGGGATACTTTGGGTAAGGGGAATGGGTTGGGTTACGGCCTCGGGTGAGGAGTCTTGGGAGCATAATTTTCGGATGGGGGGAGCTATCTATGTATTACTTTCAGGAAGGGGATACTATTGCGGGGGGAAAAGGGGGAATTGGGTGCGTAGGTTTAGGATTTGGAGGGGATGTTGGGAGCAGGGGTCAGAGCCGAAGACCGGTGTGATGCCAGCGGGGAAAAGAAACAAAAGTGTGGAAGAAGATATAGGTGAATAGCGCCTGTTTTGTTGTTTGGGGAAAAAAGAGGGGGGGAGAGAGACTCTACAAACAAAAAGGAGGAGGAAGATACCGGAGGCCAGAAAAAAAAGCGCTAATGCACCGAATGAAGGGAAAAAGCAAACCGTTGGTTATAAGGGGTTAAAAAGGGCTACAAACAAAATACCAGTGATCTTTCATAAAAATGGCCACAAATAAAGCCCCACAAAGAAGAAAAGAAAAATCACCTGATAGAAGGGGATTGAGGGAAAAGGGGGAAAATATCGCTCTGGTACCAAGGAAACCAAAGAAAAGCCGGTTACTGCCACAAGAAAAAAAACGAAGAGGAAAAAACAGAGCCGGGGACAGCCCCAAAACATTAAAAGGAGAACCCATCCGGGAAGGAGAAGAGGAGCCAAAATGGGTAAGATAAGCAGCAAGTGCGGGGAAAACGGGGTAAAAGAAAAAAGGGATCCAGAACTTACCAGCGGTACGGTTTAAAGACCCCTAATCAAAACCTCCAAGGAACATAAAAAAAAAAAACCCCAAAGCGATCCAAGGACGTTTTTTAAATGTCTCAGAGCAAGGGGGGGAATACTGAAACACTGGGTGGGAGAAGGGCCTTATGTCAAACACTGTATAAGGTGAATCATTTGATCAGGTTTTTTTTTTTGTACGGGGGGTGGGGAAAAAAAGGTTGCGGGTTTTGAGGGGGTGCGGGTTTAAAATTTACGGGTTTGAGGGGGGAAAAGGGCTTTTGGGGTGTCAATTGACAGCGGGGAAGGAAGAAAAAGAACAAAAAAGTAACCAAACAACCTAACCCGCCCCCAGAAAAACAAAAGTCTCGTACCAAGAACCCGCACGAAACAAAAAACTGCCGTTCCCATGATAAAAAACTATTTTGATCAATCAGAAGGTTATTAATTCTCTGCCAATGAGGATCAGGAATGAACTATCTCGACATAGAAGGCAAAAAAGGAAAAAAAAAGAGCAGCAGTTGTAGAAAAGAAACGAGCGAACCAAAAAGGGGGGAAAACGCTCTGATGGGATGAGAAGCGTGTTGTCATTTGCCGGTCAACGGCAGTTACCAGAAAATTCCAGAACCCATCATTGGAGGGGGTACCTATTGGAGGAGGTGCAAAACAGGAAGGTTCAAGAAAAGGGAAGTTGAAAAATAAAGGTATGGCACTTGGTAAACGTCAAAATTGGGTGATGAAAGGCACAATAGGGTTAAGGTACAAAGAAACTGACTCCTTTAAAAGGAATATTAAAGGAGGAAAAGTGGGGGGACCTCCCGTGAGAGGAGAGACTGAAAAGGGGGACATATCCCAGGAGCTGGGAGGAGGGAGTACTTGTCCTTCCATAGCAGGGGTGGGAAGAAGGGGGGAAAACAACAAGAACGGTTGACAGGCATTGAACTAGCCGGGGCAGAACGAACTAGCGGGCAGTGACGCACGATCACTCCACTGTTTGGACCCTATTCGCGGGTAAAATGAAAAGGGGATTGAGAATCAAAGAAAAAATTCATAAAGAAAAAAGGGGGCAAAAAAGGGGTACGGGGACTTGGGGAGTGGAAAACCTAGCTAAAAAATAAACGAAGGTGGGATCTCTTCCCCAAAACAGAATAAAAAGAAAGAGCTGCCGGAGACATCACCAAAAAGCTCCCAAGGGGGTGATTTCGAAGCTTAGCAAGGAAAAAAAAAATAGAAACATTGAAGCACGAAAAAGGGACATGCACTCATTGTAGGTCAGAAAAGAGGGTAAAAAACGGATGGGGAAAGGGAGGGAAAATGATCAAACGGGGAATTTTTGGGGGAGTATTACGGTAATTACTGGATATTAACTTAAATTTTACTCCAAACCCTTTCGCAACCTATCCCAGACCAATAAAAAAGTTACGGCAAAGAAGGAAAAAAAAATCAGGGGGGGAGGTAGCATACTGTTTAAAAAAGCAGGTGATTAAGAAGATCAAACAACGGATAACATTACGAGATATGAAGGTCCCTGGAGTAGAAAAACTCCAGATGGGATGTGGGGGCTGGAAAGGCTATCTCAGACCACAACAAAAGGGTAAAAATAAGAGGAGAAGAAACAGTCTAAGTGTGTGGAGAATTTAAGTAACATGTGAAGTAGGCTAGGGTGCTATGTTACGGGGTTGGGGGGGCCGGTGTTTGGGCAGGGAAAATTGTTGTCCATTGAGGGGTAAACTTGGGGGGGGGGTACTACGAACCGGAAGAGGTGAGGAGTAAGCTTCAGAATTGTATTTTGGTTTCTATGTGATGGGGCGTTTAAAAAGTCAGGGGGAGAGACCTGGGGCTGAAATATAGGGGGGTGCACATAGTAAAATATTAACAGAATGCAAATTTGACCGCGGGGTTTTGACCGGAGGTGACGTGGCCAACGAAGGAAGGGAGAGGAATTTAAAAGCTTGTCTGAGGGATCATATCTGTTGGATATACCAGACGTGGTCCGACTGCAAAAGGTGGGGAGATGGGGGGGGGACCATTTAAGAGTTGTTATGCTGTTCATTGGGATATCACACCCACTTTTGCCGAGAGAAGGGTTTACTATAGGGGTCAATAAGAACCAAAATACATTCCAGACTTCTCCTTGGTCATTTCATTCTTAGAATATCATGAAAGGTTATAATTGACAAGGAGAAGGGCACGTGCCCTGGGAGCTTGAGAAATATGTGGGAAAGAGGGAGCGTAATTAATTTACAGGAAATGCCTGTTCCAGAGGGGCGGGGGGGTGAACTAAAGGGGGAAAAGAGGCGACAGTACCAGTGAAGGAAAAGGGACCATGAGATGTTAGGGGATCTTTTCAATGGGTACATTCGAATAACTTAAAATGACTGGGAGAAGAGCAAATAATAATATGAGCGGCCAAGGAACTGTAACAAGATTTGGTAACCCAGACATTGGAAAGAAAGAGAGGGTAAGAAATCACCAAAGTAAAAAGCATGACGGGTGTTTTTTAAAAAAGCAAAAAATGGGGTAAACACCAAGGGGGGGGTTTTTCCCTGAACCAAAAGAGGAGGAGGTCAACAGGGCCAAAATGAAAGGGTTCTTTCAGGGAGCGGAAGGGAAAGTAGTAAACGGGATATTTTATTCAGACACTCATTTATCTCCCGAAGAAGTCTCGCAAACTTGTTCAAGCTGTAATGCAATGAGTTGCTAGGCGAGGTGTGGGGGGGGGGGGGGGATTACCGAAATGAGGGATGTGGTCTGAAATGGAGATGGGGCATTTGCAGGTCTAAAGGAAGGAAATTAAGGTGAGTATAGTCTTGTTTAGAATTCATGGGGGAAGGCAGGTTTGGGTGAGTGGGGGGAAAAGGTACAAAAAAGTTAAGGGAACTGGTTTCGTTGGAGGGTAAAAGGGGTACGGGGCAGGGTAAGAAAAAAGAAAAATTATAAACAAAGAAAGAGACCAAAAAAGTACATTTTAAAAACCCTGAGGGCCCGCAATCATATATGAAAACTCAGAAAAACAACCTGCTGTATCAACGTACCCTGGGACACCTCACTGGTGAAAGGATTGGCAGAGTCAGAAAAGTTGTCAGTATATTACAGAAGGACTGAGGTTTGAAAAAACGATTCTTATGAGTTAGGGGGGGTGTTTATGGGGGGGGGGACGTCGGTTACATGAGATAAATGGTGGGATTGGGGGAAAATTGGCGTTGAGGGTTTTTTTTAACTGTTATAGGCCCCTTAGGAAGTTCTACCATTCCTGGTTTCATTGGGGAAGAGAATCTCTCCTAGACATTATTGTGTGGAGTGTTTTCATGTGGTAGGGGGGGAAAGGGGGGGAGACGACACGCGGTATTCGGGTGGCAGCAACATAAGGGTATGATTTTTCTGTTTTGGGGTTCATTTTGAAACTCTATCTATTATTACTTTAAACCCTAAATTAGGATATGCAGGGAGGGGGGGGGATTGGGGGAATGGGTGAGGGGAGGAGCTTTGGTGTTATGAATGTGAAGTGGGTAAGAAATATCTTGGTAGTACAGGGTGATGCCGGAAGGACGAATTAAAATAACAAAGTTTTAAAAGACTAGAGTGTCAACGCCAATTTATTGGGAAGTAAAGAATCGCCCCCCGGTATACGAAGGTCAAAAGAACTCCTTCGAAAAAAAACTAAAAAATTCGCTAAACCAGTAGGTAAACCTTTTGTTAGTCAGGAAGAAAGCTGCATCAACACCGTAAAAAAAAAAGGAAGAGGGAGTGGTGCCTGCCCTTGAAAACAAAAGAACAAACCAATAACCTAACCACAGACAATCCCCAATGTGTCCCAATCAGCAATAGAAAGAGGCATTGGGATTGGGAAAGTAAGGGAAGAGATGTACAAAAGGGGAATGAACACAATCCTAACAGGGATGATCAGGGAAGGGACACCATAAAGAAAAACAGGCCAGGGTAGAGACCCCCAATAAACCCAGAATAAACCCATTAAAAGTGAAAAAAGAGGGGGTATGAAGGAGAGATTGTGGGGATTCCAGGAGAATGAATCAGCACAGGGGCGGAAAATAAAAGGTCGAGACCAGAACTAAAAAGCAACCCTACTACTGGGGGAATGGAAGACAAAAAACCTCCAGAAAAAAAAGAACTCCCCTACCGTTTTTGGAATAGCTAAGCATTTTAAGATACTGAAAACCTGGGTTCAGAGGGGGAGAACTATCAGTAAACAGATTGGTAAGGGAGAGGGGGGGATGTGGGTTGAAACGGGGAAATATCGTTCCTAGTGGGGGCGGGGTTAAAAGGCAGGTGGGGGGTAATAGTTTTAGGTTTCTGAGGGATTGTTTGGTGGAAGAGAAGGGGGGGGACAGTCTTCACTTCAAATAACCGCAAAAACCAAGCGCCAAAACCCAACTCTTCCTAGAACCCTCAACTCAAAAAACCGGTGAAAAAAAATACTGGATAACAGGATTTGACCCGAGGGATCCGCATGAATCTCAATTGTATGAGAGGGGTCGAAGTGAGACGCCATACAGTTATAGAGGCAAGGATGAACAAAAAAGGGGGCAGTTATAATGTATTGCTGCTGAGTTAGGGGGAAAATATCCCGTAGCTTAAAAGGTTTACCAAGACCTTAAAAAAGCATAAGGTCTAGGTACCCCAGTAGAAAATCGATGGAGGAGAAGGAAGAATCCCTCATTTTCCCCACATCATAAAAAAATTATGGATGATGCGTTTACTTGGGTGAGGAGCGATGGGTGAAGTTTTAATGAAAGAAACTTCTCAATTTTTAAAAAAAGTAGGGGATTCAGAGAAGCGGCTGAAGAAACGTTGGGGGGTCTCTTGAATAATGGGCACAAAAAGGAACCAACCTAAGAGGAGACTGGTATTAAAAAAGGTCTCAAAAAGGAGGCTTGGGAAGTTAGGATGTCTCTTTAAGGTTTACCTCTTGGGAACAGGCATTTGGCCCGAAAAGGGGGGGGTATTAGACGCTAAAGGGAGGGCTAATCCTATATCCGGGAGTTGGAGGATGTTTGCCAGGGGGAAGGTTCAAATGGTTGGTCAGAAGAAATTCGAGGAGGGGGGGGGAAATTTGATGGGAAAAGTGGTGTTCCCCGAGCTTAGATAAAATCAGGAAAAGGGATGGTGGAAGGAGGACAGCCTAATGAAAAAAGGACAGATAAAAGTGGGATCAAACAAAACTCGGGTGGAAGATTTTTAGTACATTGTCAAAACGGGAAACAGACTGTAGAGCAACATTGAGAGGCTGAAATGAGGCCACTCAGGGGAGGGCCGAGGACCCGTAGTTTGAACGCAACGGATTAAATACAGAAATTTAAAAGAGGTAATGGGAGGGGAAGTTCTTTGTAAATGCGAGGGCGCTGTGGGGGGGGGGGTAATCCCCCGCGTCAACACGGGAGGAAAAAAACAATAAATTATGAAAAACAATACATAATCAAAGGTACCGAAAGGCCAGGGGGAAACGTCATTTTCTTTAGTGGGGGGGAACCACTCCCTTAGTTTGAAAGGCAAACCCACCAAAGTGCCATAAAAAAAAAAAAGGCTGAAACCGATCCAGCCTATTTAGGGAACATATAGGAGAAAAACTAGAACTACTGCGGGGTAAAGAAGAAACAAAAACGGAGGAGAGTAGCAAAAGCACCTCAAGCTGGAGTGCTAATAAGGGTTCAGAAAAAAAAGGAGTGACAGAGCAGTGTGGCTACATGGAGGGGAGTGGTGGTGGCCTTGGGGATCCATATAAAGGGGTGGGGAAAATGGGATAAAAAGGAAAAATGGATTACTTTTCTTCAAGTTTGCCGTAAACCTCTTGGGGAGGTGTTTTCTATTTGAATGGGAGAAATGATCATGGTCATAGTCGGGACACGGGCCGAAAAGAAAGGGAACGAGAAATAAAGACCTTCAAAAATTCTACGGGAAATTTCCTGGAGAATCCTCTTGAGGGGGTATCCGTGAAATCTGTGTCCGAAAAAGATCATGGTCCTCAGGGGGGGGGGGGAAGACATAAAGCTTCACAAGAAAAGTGCGGAGTGAGATTCCAGCGAGAGGGGAAAAAAAAGGTTGAGGGGGATACCATTTAAAGACGAGGGTCCGCGTTTTTTACGGAGAAAAAAAAAAACACGCGGGGGAAGTAGGGGTAGGCATCCTCGAAAAGAATCGTCGTAAAATGGGGGATGTAAAGTACCTAAGTTTCTAACTTGCTGGATCATGTACAAGGGTAGGAAAGACACTCACGGGGCAAGAACCGTCCAGCGACGCGTGAGATTAGGTTTTTAAAAATATGGAGAGTATGATATTGGGCATGCCTGTTCAGATATCGAAAAACGGTTAAAGAAAAGGAAAGGGGGCCCAAGTCACCAAGGAAAGATTTAGAGAAAGGACGAGTTTCGTGGTAAAACTTTGTTTTCCTTCGCCGAGTGGGAGAAGGAAGAACAAATATTTAATGGAGTAAGGGGGGAAGGAAAGACTGGTTACCAGGGGGAGGGGATGTATAGGGAGTCAGTCCGAAAATCTCCAAAAGCGATAAGTCATTTTTTTGAGGAAGGGGAATCAGAAGATCTTTTTTTCCAAGACCTCAAGATAGTAAGGGGGTAAAACCTGGCATACGCGCCAAAGGAGGAAGTTGTCTGCGTGTTTTTGGACGCAGTGTCCAGGATATTTAACAATTAGGAAATCAACTCATTGAGAAAAGCAGATCAAATCTGCAACGGGGGGGGGAAAATGGAGTTAAGGCAATTGGCTAATGCTGGGGGGACGATTCTGAGGGAAGGATTAAATTAAGGGGCATTGGGGAGAGGATGGATACTGAGCACAAAAGAATGTTGAGTGGAGGGTGGACAAGGAAGGAAAAGGGGTGGGTTTTTAGGTACGGAAGGGTAAAAGTCGGGGGGCGGGTTACGGTTGCTGAAAGGACGTGTTATTTAGAGGGGGGGAAGATTGAAAAAATTGTCAAACCAAATAAAAATAACACCGGGGAAAAAAATGGAAACAACAGAAACCTCACTTAAACCAAACGAGTAACTAGAGAGGTAAAAAGAAGTAACCCGTAACAAACCTTCCCGAGTTCCAACCTTATAAGGTTGAAAAAAACTCTTTGTGTGGGGGGGTGGGTGATCGGGTAGGGGAGAAAAGTGACTAGGAATTGAGGAGATAGGGAAAAGTTGGGTTTGTGTTATTGCCATGGTGAGTGGGGGAGGGGGGAGTCGGAGTTTTTAATGCAAGAAAAGTAAGGGGTGGAGTTGGGGAAAGCAGATATTGGAGGTTAGTGGAAAGGGATAGTGACCCCTTGCACGTATCGGAAAATTCCTGTTCAGGGGGGATATCATAATCGAAAAAAGGGAACAGTAGGGGGGGGACGACTTTTTAATGGGTGTTATGTGGGGGATTGAAACTACGAAGAGGGGGGGAGGTATAGCTGGGTTTATTGGGGGAGGGCGGATAGCATGGTGAACTTCTAGTATTTATTAGAAAAGAATACAGAGGTAAAATCACTAGGGCAGGATTTTGGTCCGGGGAGGGTGAGTAGGGTATTGCAGTGGTGTTTATTCTGTTGGGGAAGCCTGGGGGCTAAAGCTAAAGAGCGTGGTGAAGGCAGGGCGCAATTAAAGTGAGGAAATATGATATGAAGGTGTGCTTAGCCTGTGTGAAAAGGGGGATAAAAAATCGGACTCACAACAACGAGGGGAACTGTCTAGAATCAATAAAAAAAAAAAAGAAAAGAAGAAACCCGAGGAAGGAGGATCAGGTAAAAGGAGCTTCCCGCCGGGGGGGACGACCACGTTTATCTTGTCAGCACCATTAAAAGATATACCATAACACAAAAGCCGACATCACCATCCCCAATTGTACAAAAAAAAAGGGAAAAGAGAAAAAAAGATTTTTCCCTATGGAGGAAGAAGAAGGGGAACCAACCATAAGAAATCGCCCAATGGACACACCTAGAATAACGAAACCGAAGGGGAGGGGAAAGAAAAAATCCAAACCCTTAAAAAACACCAAGATGAAAGGGGGAAGATTTAGGGGATAGCGAAGGGAACGATAATCAAAGTATTAGAAGTAAACCTAAATGATCCAATCCCACTCAAAAGTTAGGGGGGTGATAAAGGGCATGTAATCACCGAAAAAAATTGGCAACAAAAAGAAAGGAAAAGATCGGGTTAATAGGGAGCTAAAAGTTTTAAGGATTTGGAGCACGATTCAAAATTTACCAAGAGTGAAAACCTGTAACTCAGTTTTCCCGAGGATAAAGCGTTGGGGGGGGGGGGGAAGTTACGGGGTTTAGATATTGGAGGTGCTATACTGGGGGTTGAGGGGGGGTAAATAGTTACGGTGCCTGGGTTATTTGGGGGGGGGAATATATGGGCCATTACTTCGCAACGTAAAAAACAAAACCGCACACCGAAACCGCAATAACAACAAAGCGTAAACTCGTAAACGGAAAAAATCCAACAACCCTTCATGGCAAGGTGGGGGACACCAAAAAGAATGAAAGCCAAAGGTATGAAATGGCAAAAATGCTATCGAAACATTAAAAGGGAAGCAGACGAATTTTCGGTACCAAAAAGCATCGTGCATGAAAGCGGGGGGAAAACACAAGTTCAAGAGGATGAGGGGATATAAGGAGGTTCGTGGGGGGAGGGGTGGAAATAGACTAGGTTACCGCTAAAATGAAAAGCATTGAGAGGACCGGGGCAGGTTTGCAGGAAAAAAAATATGGGAGCAAAAGAGGTCCTGATGTTCAATAACTGAGTGCGGGATATAGGTATGACTTGGTGTAAGTACTGTTGGGGGCCGGGGGGGAGTGTTTATGGGGGAGAAGGCTTCTCAATGGGTTACAAGTTATTTAACAGGAAAAGGAAGGAGGTCTCCTGCTGGAATTCAATGGGGGACGGGAAGAGAGAATGCACATGGAAAAGATCCCGAAAGAGAAACTGGGGGGGTAAAAGGGGGCCGGTTGGAAATAATCGGGGGCTAGAGATGAAAAAAATTCTGCGGGGGCAGGAACCCCTGGGATACAAGATCGGAGCTTTAGGGGGAAGAAAGAAATCCTGAAAATCTTTGGAAAGGGGTTGGGACAGGAGGGGGAGGTATAAAATGTAATATATCAGAAAAAGCGAAAGTGTTACATCAAGGAAATATGATTTGTTAGGAAGGTGGGGATGAGAAAAAGGAAAGATCCGAAACGGGTGTGATAGAGAAAGCATTAACCGCACAGGGAATGGGAAACCACCAAAAAATATCCACCGAGAAAAGAGGGGAGAAAAAAAGGCGAATCGTGCCTACCGATAAAACACAGGGAACACTTTTCTAAAAGAAGGCAAAGTGTAGGGTGTAAACACGTTGAACAATGGAAAAGAAAAAGAATGACTGCCTTGGGAGCATGGGGGGAAGCGTGGTAATAGGGAGGGAAAAAAGGGAGAGTCAAAAAAAATGAGTCAGTCACTTAAAATAGGGGGCTACAATAAAAAAAAAAAGAAAATAGCCGTACTTCAAAAGAAACAAAGAAGAATCATATGGGTGTGGAAAGGGAACCAAAAAGGGGTTTACAAAAGACCTTATTAAAAGGAGAAAAAAAAAACACCGCCAAAGGAAGTACCACAGCATTTTAGGTCACGGACGAAAAAAATAGTGAGGGGAAACTAAGAACTGGAAGTGCTGCAAGGCTAAAAAAACAAACGAGGAGGCGGGGGAACGTAACAGCACATCAAGCGGAGTGCTAATTTTTGAGAATGTTCCAGAAAGAAAAAATGCGGTTGAGGGTACTGGCATGGGGGTGGATGGGGAAGGGGGGGGGGGGGACTCGGTAAAGGGAGGGGGGGTGGGGGTAGGGGGGGGAGGTGGAGGGGATGTGTCGGGAGGGGAAGGGAGGGTGACGGAGGGGGTGGGTAGGGGGGGGGGAGGGCCGGGGGGGAAGGGAGGGGGGAGCATGGATTGGAGGGGGATGGGGTGAGGTTTGGAGGGGGGTAGTGGTTTGCTATGACACGGAAGGTGGGGGGGGAGGGGGGGAGGTGGATGCAACGGGGGGAGAAGGGGGGGGGGGGGGGGGGGGAGAGAGGGGAGTGGAGTGGGTGGGGCGGGTGGGTGGGGGAGGGGGAGAGTGGGGGGTGAGGGGAGGTAAAGGGGGTCCTTCTTCCTCCCGTGCGTGGTCACAGGTGAGTATGCTAGACAATATTCCGGGGACGCGCGGTGTACTCGGTTTGAGGGGGGGGTACGAGGGGGAGAGGTCATGCAATGTCGCGACTCTCCTGAAAGAAAACGTCCTTCAAGACCTCTAGGACAAGAATCAAAACTAGGCTTCAAATGTTCAGCAAGAAGTTAGTTTTGTCATCCGCTAGGGGGTAATCAATGCCACACACAGCATGCAGTGCCGCAGTGTAATAGCTTCAGGTCTCTCCCAGGGTTGAGGAGGGTAGGCATCCTTTTGATCCCATATAGGATAGGGTGAGATGTGGGGGGAAAACCTTTCTGAATGCGGGGGAAGGTGGGATCTCACACAAACTAGGTGAAAACGAAAGGGGTGAGAAGACTGAGGGGAGGATAATACCCGAAAACATCTTCCTGCCAAGAGCCTTAGGAAGTGAGGCTGAGAGTACAATTTGAACTACTGGACACCTACTACTGGAAAAAAAGGGGGCACAAGCCCGTCAGAAGGAGAGATGTGGGGCAAGAAGTGGCTATGATAGCAAAGGGGGGGGGGGTAGGCATGCTGTGAAAAGGAGGTAGAGGCAAGGTCATGAAAGGGGGAACCGATAACCAAGGGCAAAAAGGAAAATTTATCATAATCCGAAAAGTTGGAGAATTGGGTCAAAGGGAGGAGAAAGCCTTCCATAAAGGGGGGACAGAAGAATGCAAGAGACTGACGAAGCAAGAAGTGGAAGGAAGGGATTATGGTAAAGCCGGGGGCAGCATCACCACGCTTAAAAAAAAGTGGGGATGACACTCAGTTATTAACAGAGGTGTAGTTGAGGACCCCGACAGAAAAAGAGGGACATGTACCTTTGCCATACAAGCCTGGTTCAGGGGAGGTTTCAAGAAACGGGATCTTGAAAAAAGACGAACATTGATAGAAGGCATCAAGAAAAGTGGTCAATAGCAGGGAAAACATGGGGATAAAAAGCTGGGAGGTGTGAGGAAAAGGACGGATAGTAGAGAGATTAGGTATCATTGTAGAAATTCATAATATGCTTGGGAAGTTCAACAAACTGGGGGTAAAACTAATGGTGGGTGTTAAAGGGGGGGGGGGGAGGGGTAGAGAGGTTACTTGGAAAAAAGGTTGGGGGGGTTGGGGGCGGGTTAGATGGGTTTGGGGGAAGATTAGCAAAACAATCAATCACAGGAAAAAGTGGAATAGTGAAGAGCCGCAACTTCACCAGGGGGCAACCCGAATCGGGAACGGGAAACAACCGTAACAAGTAACAAAAAAAGTGGAAAAATCCATGCTTTCCAACCTATACTTGGAAAAAGAGTGACATGATATAGTATGCTTCCCAGGGGGGAAGAGAGTTTAACAGAAAGTGGGAAGCAAAGGAAAAAATATGTGAAAATTTTTTTTTGAAAAAATTTAGGAGGGGTTGAGAACGGAGTTTTTAAAAAAAGTAAAGGGGTTTGGAGTTGGAGGGGAGATTTGGAGGTTTGTTTCCGGAAGAGGGACGCTTGCAAGAGTCTACAAAAATGAAGGGGAAAGGGATAGAAAAAGCGGGGGGTGGTAGGGGGGGGAGGGGTATTGTTGACCTACGGCCTCTGTGGTCGTTGATAGGAAAAAATGGAAAGCACCAGCGGTTAGGATGTGTTTATGGGGGTCCGTCGAATTAGGAATCAGAAGTGAAAAGAAAAGAGGTGGAGGGTTGGGAAACGGGGGAGGGAAGGGGGAGGGTAGGGGGAGGGGGTTATTGGATATTCAGTGTTTTCCCGTAAAGGTGGAGTAAAAATCTTGTCAGTAAAGTGTGAGTGCAGATGAAATAACAAAAGGTTTGATCCTCACTAAAAAATGAAGGGGGAGGTTTTAGGTTTGGAAAGGGGGATCCGGTCTAACCCACACAAAAAAAAGGAGGAGGAAAGGAGGCCAAAGAAGAAGGAGCAAAAAAACGACCGAAGAAATCAAACCTTTTGTATGGGAAGGAGCAAGGCGAAACCGGGAGAAAAAAAAATCTAAAATCTTGCATCAGAAAGGCTTGACACAAAAACAAAGAAACAAAGCAGACCATCACCATATCCCCAATGTGCAAAACCAATTCTTTTTCCCTAGGATTAGGAAGGAAATGAACCAATACAGAAAGCATCCAAAAAGCGGACCCGGCCCGAAGAAACGGGAGTACGGAGGGCAATCAATACAAACCCTAAAAAAACTACTGACCAAGAAAATCTGAGAAGAGGATGATATCCAACAGGAAGGGGGAAATAAAAAAAAAAAGGAAATAAACCATAGACAACCCTGTCGGGGGGATAGGAGATTAAACGACGCAAAACTCCAAAGAACAAGTCAATCCTAAGAGAAATATGGGACTAAGAAATTTTAATGTAAAGGCTGAAAACCTTGGGAAGAAGGGAAAAGAAGGGGTCAAACTGTTAAGGGGCAATATAGGTTGGGGGGGGGTACGTAAGGTTGAAGAATTACGGTTAATTGTCAGGGTTTAAAGGGTTAAATACGGGGGGGCGGTTATTTGGGGGAGTGTTGGTTTTGGGTAAGGGTGAAGAGAGAGGAGAACACCGCACCCATGAAACGAAAACCCAATCCCCCCCGGGAAAACCAAAACAAAAAAACTCCCCCCCTACATGCCAATCAAGATAAAATTGGGGAATCAAGCAGAATTTTATATGATTAAAAAGGAAACGCTCTCGACCAGGGAAGAAGGATAGATCGAAGAGGTACATTCGCCGAAGGGGAAGCTATGGGTGCAAGTTTCCCTGGATGGATTGCAAGGAGAAAGGAGGGGTTGAGTTTTGCCTTGGACACCGTTCCAGGAGGGGCAACAGGGGACAAGACGGAAAAACCGACAAGACGGGGAAACGTTTCTTAGAAGTAAAGGCTGCAAAAAAATCGATCTTCATGTTTTTGAGGACGCAGAATTAGTTATGATGCGGGGGGATGGGGGGGGGGGAGACTGACTACAGGGAGGGGGATGGTTCTCTTTGTTTAAAAAACTTAAGTTCTGAGGGAAGGAGGTATTATGTGGTCCTCGGGAAGGCAGAGGAAAGCAAAAAAAGGGTTGGAAAATCCCTACGAATGTGTGTTGGGAATAAATGGGTATGCAAGGGGGAAACTGGGAATCTAACTTTTGGAGGGAAACTTTGAACGCAGTGCAATAAAGGGTATAAAAAGGAATAGTATAGGAACTACACATAGAAACGAGAGCACACTCCACAGGGAGGGGGGGAAAAGGGGGGAAGATGGCCCAGGGACATGAGAAGTACAAGAGCGCAGCACCTAAGGCGAGGGGCCTCACTTTCGGGGAGATGAGGGGGAAAGGGGGACGAAAAAGAAAATTAAAGATCGGCAAAGAGGTGTGAGCCCGGCAACACATCCCATAAGCTAAAAGGGGGGGAGAAAACGCAGAGAAAAGATTTGGAGAGGAGGCTCCGCATTCTACAGAAAAGGAGTGTGAGCACAGTGGACTTTACAAGGGCCTCATTGTGTTGGCCGGATGACACGCATTAGGGAAAGGAAAAATAAAGAGGCAAAGGAAAATTGAAATCCAGGGATATTGCATGAATTACTTTCAGGAAAGGACAAGACATGATTAATGCGCAGCACCAATCGAAAACACAAGAAAAAAAAGAAACTCCCCAATCCTAGAAAAAGTCATATTGGGTGTGAAATAGCAATAAAAAAGGGGACCACTAAAAGAAGGAGAGGACCCAAAGGAATCCAAGATGCCACGTACCGAACCACAGCATATTTAAAACAGGATAGAAAAATATTAGCACTACAGCGGTGAAGAAAAAAAAGGAGCGACGCTAAGATCTCACCAAACAAGGAGAGGGGGGCAAAAGAGAATAGAGCAGCACAAGGCTGGAGTAACTTCCAGTGTAAACGGTACACTGGGGCCTTGGGGTATGGCCGGTTGGCTCGGAATTATTAAAAAATAAAGGGATGTAAAGGGGATGCTAAACCAATAGAAAAAAAGGGGGAACTAGGCCAGATGGGCAGAAGAGGGGAGTGGGGTTGAGTGCTGTAGCAGAAGGTTCAGGGTATCACTAAGCACTGGGTGAAAGGGAGAACACTATATAAATTAAAGGAAAGTGGAGGTCATCCACTTGGGTGGTGGGGGGAAAAGTAAGTGAAAGGCCAATACCCCTACATGTAAGAAAGCGGGGTGAGGGAAAGGGGGGCGACTACAGAGATGTTGTCGGCAAGCTTTCTCCCACATCTGAAAGAGAGAGGGGTGATACAAGGGAAAAAAAGACTCTTTTTGATGGATGGTTCTTGTAAGATCACACAAAAAAGAGCTTAAGGTTTGGAAGGTGGTGAAAATCAATACTCCCAGGGGCATAGTTGGAAACTTCGCCGGGAATATGGAGAAGGGCGGAGAGCACTGGTCCACGGGGTAGAGAGAGGGAAAGCAAAGACAGGAAGGAAGTAGTGGGAGTCTTTCTGATGTTGTATGCAGGAAATAATATGTCTGGTACCCAGTTTAGATGCGGAAAGCAAAGACGTATCAAGGGCAGAAATAGCCACAGGGGGGAAGGAAATTTACAAAAAAAAACTTTATCCAGATACCATTGTATTAGTGGGTTCAACACTTGGGGTCATCCTGAAATTCATAAAGGGAGGAATGATCATAAAAGGGTATAATCCTTTAGATGGGGAAAAAGTAGCGGGGATGGGAAGAAAATCCGAGCCAGGGCATCAAACCCACTTCCAAAACAAGGACAGAAAAGGTTGGGGTTGAGGAGTTTGATAACATCAGGAAGACTTGATGAACACATAGGCTTCCTGTAAGACAATGGCAGACAGGAGAATGCAGAAAACGGTAACCTTTTCAAGGAAAAAAGGAAGGGGACAAAACTCACATGATAAGATAATCATCTATCTGCAACTGGTTGGAAACTAAGATGAAAGGGGGTGGCTAAACTGAACTGGTGGGTAGGGAGCCGAACATGAAGGCGAGGATGGGGAAATATACCTTACGAGAAAAAGTAATTGATTGGTCACAAAAATAGACGTTGGGGGGGGGGATCAGTATGGTGGGCACAGTCAGAAAGTTGCGTTGGGCAGGGGAAGTGTTACTGATTATAAGGGGGGACGGGGGGAGGGTGAAAGGTTAGGTCGGTTATTTGAAGGTTGCGAAGAATTGGAAAACCCTTATTATCAACAAAGATAACCCGCAACCCGTAACTATCAAAAAAAACAACAGGGTAACATTTAAACGAAACTCGTAAAGAAGAGAAAACCTACCGAACAAAAAAGAAAAAAGGTTAAAAAAGGGACCACTCGAAGTGCATGCTGCCCAAAGTTTTAAAGGGTAGGGGCTTAGACTATATTAACGATGGAGGTTGAGTTATTGTGGGGTGGATTGTCACAAGGGGAAGTTGGGGCCAGGGGGGAGGTGGAAGAAGAAAGGGGTGGGGGAAGTGTCGGGGGGAGGGTTTATTTTCAATGGGGGGGGGGATAGCCCAAAAAAAATTGAAGACTTCATTCCTGGTGAAACATGGAGAAGAGCCAAAATTGGGGTTGGAGAAGGGGGGTTATTTTTGGGGATTTAAAATTATGAGTTTGGGGTTCCTGAAGAAAATTAGATTGGGGGGGGTTCTTTAGGTTCAGGGGTAAATCCTGGAAAAAAGAGGGAAAAAAGAAAAAAGGCTGAAGAAGATGGGATGGGTAGGTGGTGGGAGTTGTGTTGGTGGTATGTGAATTATTGTGGGCAAGAAGAACATATCTTGGGGTACCGGGGTGGATGGGAGATAAATGAACAAAAGGTTTCCGAAGTTAGTTGAGGTTTGTGGGGAGGGGGGGAGCATCTCTCTCAACAACCACAGGATCTTCAATAAAACACCAAAAATAAAAGGCCAGGAAAGAGCGATGTTCAAACTTGTTAACTGCAAAGCGCCCGCTGCTCAATAAATACCCAAGATCAGCTTTTCAGGCCACAGGCCTTGCACAAAGGTAAAAAACAATAAACCTACCAGGAAAATCAATAAAAAGAGAAACAGAAAAATCGGGAATCTGGAGGATTAGGGGGAAAGAACCAAATACAGAAACACAAGAAAAAGGATGTTCCCATGACAAAAAAGAACCAAGGACCGTCTGAAGAAAAAAATACCATAAAGAAGAACATTAAAAAAGTAGAAGCCATTCTGGGGAAAAGAGAAGATTTGATAGATCAAGAAACGCAGGATGTAAGAAATCAAAAAGGGGAGACAAACCTCAACAAGGGAAAAAAAAGGAACCAAACCCAACACACGTTCCTTGGGGAGAGGAATGGAAGAAACAAGAAACCGACCACATACAGTTACACTCCAACCAGAAGGACGTTGTAAATGTAAAGATAAGAAAGACCTTGGGCAGCATCATGCAATCTCAAGGGCCCAGACGTCTGGAACGCAAAAGGGGGGAGTGTTTTAAGGGGGAAGGGGGATGGGGGGGGACGGGAAATTTTACTTATTAAGTTACGTTTCTGGTTAGTTGATTGTGGGGGGCGAGGGTCAATTCTTGGCAAAAATGAACTACCTCAACCATAAACAAAAAAAAAACAAACGAGAGGGAGCCAACTCAACCCCAAAAAATGCTGGGGGAACACAAAAAGAAATAGATAAAAAGAAAGCGTGAAAAAAACAAGCATAAACTTTAGATAATTCAGGGACATTATCCGAAAGTTTAGAAATAGATCTATACAGCGGCGAAAAGCCCCAAGAAAACCATTCGGAACTATTGCACCCCAACTTGCAGGGGAGGTGTATTGGCCGAGGTAGGAGTTGATTTTGAAGGGGAAACCTTGTCGGAAAAAAGGGGAAAGGCTACAAAGGGCATCAGGGGGCCGAATACAGTTTGAACTTCCTCAATATTGAGACAAGAAAATACTAATTCCTGATTGGCAAGACGGGGCATAAAAAAATTATTAAAATGCTGGTGGAAGTACGTTGGGAGTGCAGGGAGAAAAGTAGTTTGGGACAATCATAACGGAGACGGGGGGGGTCTTAGATATAAGTATTATTGTGCTCATTAAAACTTTATGGAAGGAGAGACACAGGTTGACAATATCCCTCAAGAGAAGTGGGGAAGAAAACAGGGGAAGGGGTAAAGGTTACGGGGGATATCAATGAAAGTGGGGAATCTCTGATTGCTAAAAGGGGTAGAAAAGAAGCTGGAAAGACGACACATAAAAACGCGATGTCAAAGAATAAACTTTGGGTGAAAACGGTTTTGAAAAGGAGTATAGGGGAAGGGAACTTTTGAAAGACAACAGCAAAAAAAAGAATAAGCGTAGTGTCAGAAATGAATGAAGGGGGATTATTGAGTGGAAACTGAGGAGAGAAACCCCCTTAAAGATGGCAGGGAAAGGGGGGGTGGTAAATAAAAATGAAAAAAAAGGAAAAAATCTAGGGGGGGAAGAAAAAAACCATCAACTATTTGAAGTTAAGAGGCAGAACTTATACTCAAGCTGTAAAAAGGGGGTGGAGAAGGGGACAAAAGGGAAAGAGGGTTTGAAAGGAGACACAGATTTTTAACGGG
>Ga0179591_1523318_pt1 | contig 32177 bp, 50 predicted proteins | sample CZOMad2_1_08_16f_FD_182891 | JGI IMG/M metagenome (GOLD analysis project Ga0179591, IMG submission 182891) | Vadose zone soil fungal communities from Angelo Coast Range Reserve, California, USA - CZOMad2_1_08_16fungal (PacBio error correction) | ecosystem: Environmental > Terrestrial > Soil >...
CAGAACAGATAATAACAAACAAACACCAACAAATACCGAAAACACGGTAACAAAAGATACATACAAAACAACAAAGAAACCAAATAAACCAAAAAAGACTACACATCACAAACAAAAAACCTAACAAACAGAAAAATAATGGAAAAACATATAGGACGCAACCAACTATAAACGAATGAACGTGACCACCCAGACCCTAAAAAATCAACAACCTAATCAGAAAAAAGAACAAGGAGAGAACATAACACCAAAGAAACAAAAAAAATAATTCATACCAAACTGGAATACGGAAAATGAAAAAAACAAAAAAACATCACACGCAACGCAAAACTGTACCAAACATACCGATCCTAATTCTGAACCAAATAACTAAAATCGAATTAAAAACATACAAAGATCACCGGAAATTTGAAACTACTACAAGAGACATAACTATCATCGCCAAAGTCAAAGTGGAAAAATTAATAACCATAACACAACTAGACGCTGAGAAAAGACGCGTGCCGGAGTGGCGCGCATAGGCTGGGGGGGGTCGCAGAGTTGCTGTGGCGTCATAATGGAGGGGGTAGGGGCGTGTGGGGGGTGTGTGGGTGGATAGGAGGGGGGATCTCCGTGGTTGGCGGGTGTTGGAGCGAAGCTCATTGCTCTCGTGGTCATGGGGCGGTGGCACAGGAGGTCTTTCGGTGTGAGCTTGGTGTTGGCGGTCGGGTGGGGTGGCTCTGGGGGGTTGTGCGCGAGTCGTGGGCCGTGGAGGGTGGGGGGGTGGGGGGGGGGGGGGGGGTTGTGTGGTGTTTGGGCCGAGAGTGGGTCGGGTCAGGTGGTTCGGTGGCGGGAATGTAGGGGGTGTGCCCGGTGTGTAGGTGGTGTGGTGTGTGTACTAGGGGTAAATGTGCGAGGGGGGTCGGGCCGTGAGGGAATGTAACCCAACATACAAAAACGCTGACAGACGAACCACAACATTCGTAGACGTAGTCAAAAAAATAAAACGACCCTGAAATAAAAGAACCACAACAAAAATGCGGCAAAATGACCTTTGTAGAAGGCCAACGGACAACAAAACTTGATCACCAACAAATGCGCTTTCCTAATACAACCTGAAACGAGCTGTGGAAACAAAGATAGCTCGACGACAAAAAACAAAGGTACGACACCGAATCATGAACTGCTTAAAGACGAAACCTATACCCAAGTCCATTAAAGCGGGGGTGGGGGGGGTCGGGCGCGGGGCGGGTGCGCGGCGAACCTGGAAGGTCCTGGGGTTCTGGTGAGCCGTGGTCAAAGCGAGCAAATCGTGACCAACGAAAAAAAGAAAACAGTACCAAGACTGATTCACACCAGAGCGAAATGCACCGCCTCAATAACGTGAAACTACTATAAACCTCGACAAACAGAAAGAGACGCTAAAAAACCAACGAAAGACCAAAAGAAACAAAAAAGAACAATCGAAAACAACTACGAGAAAGACAACAAAGAAGAAAATCCACGCCTACAATAACCCAGAGATAAACCACGCCACCAAATAATCCCGGTCGTCTAACCCAGTGAGATAAATTACAAACAAACTACAAACATCCAATTAAGAACAAAGTCTAGCAACAAGGAATAAACCAAGCAGATATCACAGACAACCACTGGACGCACACTAATTGAACGCCGACAAAGTGGCGGTCAGATATCGGGGTCATGAGTTTCGGTCGGGGCAGCAACAAAAAAACACAAAGATAGAAATAAATGTAAACCAAGAGCAGACAGCCAAAGGAATCATAGAAAACAACACGCCGGACAAATCACCACGACAACATCCAGATCAAATATAAACAGACGTACCTAACCACAAAAACAATAAATCAACAAAAACAAAGAAACTACAGAACAACCGACTCTACCCTCGTACACTCATTAAACCACAACACGAAGCATCACAACACAAAACTCAAAACTATCCACCAGAAAAAAAAATCTTAGCCCAGATCTGAAAAGAATGAACAACCCGTTGTGCCACAACAATAACAACAAACGCGTCGGTGGGGTTGCGGTGGGGGTCGCGGATAGAACCAACTGTACTAACTAGTTCTTGGTGGCGTGACAGATGTACCGGCGAAGCAGGCGGCTCGGGGTTCTAGTCGTCGGTTTGTGCGGTGCTGCTGGGGCGGTAAAAAACAATAAACAACAAAGGCAGAAATATACTGCGACAACTTAAAAAAATAAAAATAAAAAAGCCAGTAAATATGCGAAAAAACGATTCAAACAAAAAAAAAACACCAAAAACAACTCGAGAATAATAAGTAACACAAACACAAATATAAATCAACCCCAAGGGCCGTGGAGGCTGAGGGAGAGTGTGGGGGGTGGGGTGGGGGGGGGGGTGGGGTTGGGGGGTGGGGTGTGCGAGCACCGGAGTGGTGTTGCGGGGGTGGCCAAAAAACGAAACACAAATAAACAACACAAACAGAGAAACAAAAATAGCCTACAATAAACAAAGCCAGAAAAATCAACCAAAACAAAAAAAAAAGGAGTCACAAACGAAGAAGACATTAACGAAAAATAACAGAAGAGATATAACAAGCAAATGGGTGGGTGCGGTCGAACGATATCGATCCAATAGCATCTTACCAATCGTCTGAGACTAAAACTACCCAGCACGCTCCGATTCCACTCCGCGAATGGTCGGTGGATGTTGGTGGGTAGGAAAAAATCCCATAAAAAACAAAATGGGGTTGAGCCCTGCCCACAGGTATCCGAGAAGCCATGAACGACAGATTCAGTGTGGGTGTATCCGAAGCAAATGCTGCAGAGCGCGCTCACGAAACCAGCCGTGCTATCCAGACAATCAAGCGCAATTCGCGCGATTATACCGAAGAACATATATTGAACACGGCGGGGTGTCGGGCGGCGGATGGGGGGCGCTGCGCCGGGTGCGTGCCGGGGAGACGGAGGGTGGGGAGCTGGTTAGGGCGTGGGTAGCGCGCGTTGGATACTTCAGCACTTACATGCATCATAAAACACTAAGCGGAACCAGGAAACAACAAACACAGACCAAAAACGAGACAACAACAGGACTTAATAGAGAAAAAAGTATAAAAACTCCATGTAGATCCTGAAGATGAATGGACGTCAATGCGAGGGGAGGAAGGCGGCGTATGGTGTCTGTTTTACGGCCATGAACTTAGTGGACAGCTCGACATTCGCAGCAACAATAGACGAACCTAACCACCTGAAAGCGAAGCTTCGGCGTCAGCTATCAAAACCTTGCAAACCCGTAAAACCAGGCGGACTGTTTACACAAGCTGATATTCTTGCCACACCGAGATGGTAGGTCAGGTACTCGACCCCAATTGGCACTGAACAGGACCGAGGCGAAACACACTGCGACGGCGAGGCTGGTGGGGAGAATTCTACACATCTACGAGCCCAGCAAAAACTCATAGCGAGTGTAACGTACAACTGGACTGATACAACCAAAAGACACAAAACGACAAAAAAGACCTAACACAATCCAGCAAAGCGCCAAAGCTAAACAAATCGAACGGCCAATTAACGTACGGCTACAACATGACACAAAAACAAGATACACAAAAAGACAAAATTATCATACAGAAAAGCAAAGAAAACATATGAAGAAGCAACGACTCGAAATACAGTTAAAGCGACAGAGCAAGCAGCTGTGTGGCGACCGGCTTTGTAGCGGTGGGTCGCGCGGCAGGTGGTGGCTTGCGGCTGTTGTGCGTCACCAGAGACAAAACGTCCAATGAGGTGTGCCGGTTGCGGGGGGTTGGGTTGTCGCTGGGATTTCAGATGGGATGTTGTGGGCGGGGGGGTGGGTTGGGACGAGCGGCGGGCGGGGTGGTGTGGTACTTCCCGTATCCAGAGACTAACTTACCAAAGACACATTACAACCTTGCAATACCAAACCGAAACTACTACCGAAGCACTCAATCCAACTCATGCGAGTCACATACCTCGAAACGTGCGAACAGCTCAAGATGCTATCCAGAGACAAATGCCGAACTGAATTATACAGAACAAATACTCAACAAAAAAATAACCAAAAACTAAGACCAGGTCCTATTCACATTAGTTTGAACGTCGGAGCATAAAGGTACAAACATCCCAAGATCTAATGGAACCAAGAATAATAAACAATCAATTCACAAAATAACAAATAACTAGCTTGAGACCAGGTGTGGTGCATGTGGGGTCGCGATTCGATTCGAGGGAGCGCTCAGAAACCGCCCAGTGTCAAGTCCTACTATAAAAAAAATAATCACACAAAAAAAACCAAACATACCCAAGAAGAAAGAAAAAAAAATCGAGCCAAAAAAACATAAACAAGAAAGACTGGACCAGGTTGTGCGGTTGCCAGCGGGATAGCGCCACTCCTTGCGGAGTTCCAAACCGCCATGACAAAGCGAATCTTTCGAGTGTACATTAGACAGACAACAAGAACCGCAGACAGTCACGGACAGTATTCCAAAGAGCCACTACTGCAAGCCGCGCGATAGGAGTCCTGGATGGATGTGTGAGTACAGCGCAAAAAAACCAAGATAGGTGACAATAAAAAAAGAACTACCTCAGTCTACAAACCAAATAACGTGCAACATGTAAAGCCAAAGCATAGAAGTCAAGCATAAAACACAACAATGCACCTACAACCAAAGTCAATAAATTGACAAACCAATAATCTACGAAGAAAGAATACAAAGAGAACACAGGGTACTTAGATGCCCGACCACTAAACCAAACGTCCTTTGACTCAAAATAGACAACCTAGAAGCGTGTCCACGCCCAGAACAAAAGAAAACCGATCGGATCGACAAACGACACAAGGCAACTCCAGTAACGAACTAGACGGTGCAAAAACGGAGAAAAGGTGTCATACCAACAACAAAAAGAACTCTCACCCAAAAACGACAGACCAATCATCAGCATAACAATCAAGCGGAACGAGCCCATAAACATTAGGAGCGCGAAACAGAGAATATACCAACACGAACAACCATAGAAACCCTGACCAAACAAAACAAAACAAACAACAAGCGCGACTAACCAAAAATTAAAGATCGCGTCGAAAACAAGAAACCATGACGAACCGAGACAAACAACAGTAAACCAACGTAACAGTGCACCATTGGCACAGACAACAGGAAGTACAGATAAAACGCAGAAATTAATAGCATCGAAACCGCAGGAACATCAAAAGAGATAACAACATCCTCATAAAATAATAGACAACACAACAGAACCGGAAGCTACAAACTCAAAAAAGCAGCAACTAAAAACCAACATTTAGCCAATGGGTAATTGATCAATCGGCAGACTGAATTATAGAAATCACGAAATAAATCCGAAACTATGACGGAAACCCAGAAATCACCCATACTCCACTAAACATAGGGACACGACACACCAACCAGGAACAAACACCACAACAGAAGAAAGAGCCAAAAGAACAACACTAGGAAAAACATAAAATAATGTTTCGCGTGGCGGGGTGGGTGGAAACAACAAAAACAAAAAAAAACAAAAAAAACAAAAAAAAAAAAAAAATAAAACGAGAACTCAAAAACAAACACAACCACAACAAGAATAAAAAATACAACGGTGATAGCAAAAACAAAACCCATGACAAACCGATAGAAAATATACAAACAAAAATCGCTCTAAACACACACAAAATAACGGAACACAAAGAGACAAAACCAAACAGATGTTGGTGTGTTCTGGCGAGTGTGGGCTCTAATGGCGGCGGGGCTGGGGTGTGAGGGGCGGTCCTGGGTCGGGGGTCGAGGGCTAGCGAGTATTAAGTACCGATAGACCAACAACGAAAATCAAGAGGGTGGGTCGTTGGTGGGTGGTTAACACATGAAACTATAACAATCAACAAAGTGCCGACAAAACAGTGTGGAAGCCGACGTGGCGGTTGGGGGCGGGGCGCCGGTGGTGTTGTTGTGGTGTGTGGTGTTATCGGTGCAAGTGGGCGGGCCGGAAGGAGGGTGCGCAATGATGCGGGGGGTTGTGCAGTCGGGCGTATGGGTGTTGCGGACTGGTGGGGTTCGCGTGGGGGCGTCCGCGCTGTCGCGGGCGGCGCGCGTGTACAGTGGTGTTTCGGGGGAGGTGGAGGTGTTGATCGGAGTTCGGTGGCGGTGTGGGGCGGTCGCGGGCTTGTGCGGTGTCGCTGGGGTGGGCGGAATGTCCAAGAGAATTCTAGATAATAAGAGGATCTGGTAGCAGCGTTGTGGGTGCGTGCTGCAAACGAAGCACCGGAAAAATCGAAGATAACGAAAACAACGATACGATGAAACTCGGTTTGCCACTCCCGTATCTATCGCTAAAGTGTTGGTTGCGAGGAGGTGTCGGGGTTGCGTGGTCGGTGGGGGGGGGGGTGTGGGTGGCGCCAAGTTGGCGTGCCGGCGGTGTCAGGTCGCGGGGCTGGTGCAGGGTTGGTCGCGTCCTTTGGTTTGGGTCCGTGGAACGACCAAAACACAGTTAATAAACAAACAAAAGAACCAAACGCTACAATCAACCACCCACCCGCAAACTAACCAGAACACAAAACCAAATACCATACACCAATACAGAAAAAAACAAAGCCAAGCGGTTTTGGGCGGCGTGGGTCGTCCCGGGCCGGGCGGCAACATAATGGACTGGCTTGTTGCTGTTGGCGACGTCATGCCTCATACTTCCCCTTGAAGCTCACAACAACAGCGCGAGCAGAACGCCTCAGGTTTAGCCAACAATAAATCGCAGAACAGAAAAAGAATCAATAATAGACAAAAAAAAGTCGTAAAAAAATATAATTCAGAGCGCCCGTAACACAAAATACGACAAAATAACAAAATAAACTAATCCCAAAACTAGTGAGAAACAATAAAACAGGAAAGAATCACACTCATCAGCAAGCAACCAGAAAGAACAGACACAACCAAAACGACACTACAGGAACATGACCGCCGAAGAAAATAAAAACAACACGAAACCTATTATAGCAAATAACACGATCAAAATGACAAGCAATGAAAGAAACCAAAGGTATACCCGGAGATAGGCCGTGGGTTGGGCCGCGGATCCTGCCCGAATGTATTCCGACAGATGAAACGACCACGACAGAAAACGCCCAGAAGGTCTCGAACCGGTTCATCCGGCTAGATGTAGGGGGTGTCATGGAGGGGGGGGGCGGGTGTTCTGGCCGTTCGCGTTCTGCATGTTTAGTGGATTCACAAATTACAATCGTACTTAGCTTGCAACAGCGCAATAGATCCCCCGCATCGATGTACACAACCAGTCCGATAGAGTCAACGCGCAAGGGCACGGGCCATTCAACTCACCGAATAAATCAACGTTGAACGGACAACGAAATATAGAAAATGCTTCATACCTGGTGAAACTACTAAGAGAACAGCTAAAATACCATACGTAGGTCGTGTTCCGCAAAACATACGGCCCCCCTCTCGATCAGCCATGCCGAGCATAGGCAATGTCCAATAAAAACCGACCTAAATTCGGCCAATATCGGAAGACTTCTGGTCAATCAAATCTAAAGACGAAAATAAAAATTACACAGAGAACGATCCTAACAATCGATTAAAATTCTACATTCCGAAAATACTAAAAACAAATATGAATTTTCAACAAAAAACACGGAAATAATTAGTGCAATTAACAACTAGTAACAATAAAAACTAATTGCCAACAAAAAAGAAATACACAAAGCACCAAAACATCGGGTGGTGAGGTTTTCAGCTAATGGAGGAGGATAGCTGGGTGTTGGTGGGTGGGGGGGTGGGGGTGGGGGGTGTGAGGGCATGGGGCGCGCACGGGCGGAGGTTTCGGTCTGGGGGGTCTCTGAAGGGATGGGTTGACAACACATACTGGGGAGGAGGTGAGGGCAAGAGATGAGAGAACAAAGAAAAATCATGAAAAATAAGTGTATAATTCTAACACAAACCCCAACACAAATGATAAGAACAACAACAACCTCACTGATTGTAAGCGAAAATATCAAAAGTATACTCTGAGTACAAAGTAAAACACTAGTAAACAATCGTGAAAAATACATTTCAAATAAAACAGACAAAGTTTATGTCTTAGGGTGGGTCGCGGTTGTAGTGGTAAATCGTGGTGCGGGGTGGCGGAGCGTTGGGGGCGCGGGGAGATGGTGTTATTGTCGCAGTGTCGCGTGAGGGATGAAGGGACTCGGGGGGTTGTGGTAAGCGTTCCGAGGTGGTCGGGGTCGATGAAAGGGCGTGGGTTTTGTGTATATGTGCATGGGCGTTTGGGTCGCGTCGAGGGCGTGGGTGTCGGGGGCGGTTAGGGCGAGGGGTTGGCGTCTGTGTGGGTGTTCTGGGACGTGGGACGACCGACTGGAAGGGGGAGATTGTACGGTGTGGGGGGATAAACCAGACCAAGACATAAATCAACTACACGACATAAAAGAAAACCAAAATAAACAGAGCACGTAGAAAACAAAAAATTACTCCGCGTTGATAGGGACGGGGGGGGGGTCTGCGGGGTCCCCCTGTTGAGGCGGGCTGCCGGGCGCAGGGTCGAGTTGTGGTTGGGGGGGTGGGATCGGGGTGGGTGACAGGACAAAAAATTACCCGGTGCGGACAAGCAACAATAACCCGGTGACAAAAAAGAATCCAATCAGTACCGATGACCATACACCAACAAAACAAAAAAACAAACTCGACATGACCACCTCCGCACCCTTCGGAAGGGAGGGTGTGGGGTTGGGGGCGTGTGCGGTGTGCTGACTTATTAAAAGAAAAAACTCAAACAAAATAAAAAAAAAACTCCAACTTGAAGACGCCAAAATACGGAAACTGCAACACGCTCCAACTTGGTTGAAATATCGAAAAAAAGAATGGATCAAAATATCAAAAAACAACCCAAAAAAGCCAAAACAGCAAAAGAACGAAAAATGTATACAGCACAACAAACAAAAAAAATAAAAAAAAAAAAAAAAAAACCAACAAAAAACACAAAAAAGACGAAAAAAAAAAAAACACTAATAAAAAAAAAAACAAGGGGGTTTTGGGGGGGATGGGGGGGGTTGGGGGAAAAAAAAAAAAAAAAAAGACATCAAAGAGTGGAACAGAACCAAAAAAATCCAGCGCGGTTGGGGCGGGAGCCCGGTTGAGCGGGCGGCTAGGGGGTGTGCTGGGTGGTGTGGCGGGGGACTAGGAGGCGGATCGTGGGACTGAAATAGAAAAACAAAATACAAACAGAAAAAAAGAACAAGAACAAACTACAAAAGAACTATAATACAAAACGCGACGGCCCAAGCCCTAAATCCGTGAGACAGCATTAACACAGCTGCCCGACCCAATTAGTGACCAAGAAAGTGAAAACACAACAAAAAAAGACAACGCTCAATGAAACAGAAGAATCCAGCCCACCACACACAATACCAAAACCAATCAATGCAATAGCGAGAGTCAGAAGCACAACACGAAAAGACAGACAAAAGGAACAGAATACATAATAAAAAAATATCTGGATATCACATGCAGGATGGGTGGGGGGAGGTGGGTGGTTATAGACGTGTCCTGGTGCGCGGCGTGCGGCAGAGAAGGACCTATGACCCTCCGACGGCCTACATGACAGCGGCGCATTGGGCGAAGCCCGCAATAACCTGAAGGCAAAAGGGAGGGCAAACCATCACGATCGGCGTACCGACGCAGGCTCGATAATTGAACCAGACACCGCCCAAAGACCATAGTACGATTACTATACTATAACATCAAAATCATCAAAATCAGGATCATACAGTACGGCAGAACACGCGCGACAAAACAGCAAGAGGTCGTGTCAACATGTTCGTTGTGGGTCTCGGTTGCGCCGGAGGAGGAGGGACGCGAGTGCCGCGGCGTGCTCTGTGTGCGGGCCTAAGTGACATCGCGATGACGCTCTGCTTCTTCAGGCGCCACATTAGCGATCGTACAAAAGGCGACAGAACCAGCGCGCTGCTCTCAACCTGATTCGGCGATAAGATAGAGTCAAACACAGAAAATCAGGTTCAATCCGCCTAACCGCAATCTACGCAGGGCATCGCCGTCATTTGTTGGGGCTAGGAGGGGTGAAATCGCTCGTTTTCGGGGTGGCTGGGCGGTGCGGGGGCCATTGGTGGGATAGGCGAGGGTGAAGCTACGTGGGGTGGTGCAGTGGTTGGGGCGATAGGGGGTGTCCGGATTGGGGGGGTAGCGTGAGGTGTTGTAGCGGGCGAGGGGTCGGGATAAGATATGGGTCGCCGGGGTCGTGTCCCCAGGATGCCGAATGAAATCGCCATGAACAGGAGAGGGAGATCAATCCCTACAATCGATTGGTGCGGGCGCCACGACGGTCTGTGCCGTCATCAAAACCATGGCAGGTGAAGCTACTCGACTGAGCCTCGGACTGGGTCAAAGAGGATTACTCGTAACCAGCGATCGACAAATACAATGCGACTTCACGTTTTACTGCCAAGGCAAACACGACAGAAAGTCAACCTCCGAACAATACCAGCTATTCGACATCCAGGATAAGACAGCGCGAGCGATACAAATAATGAAATCGACAAGATTAGCGTCGAAACCTAGTACGACAAAAGAGATAGAGAAAAAAAACAAGCAAAGTCCCGTGAATTAAATTTCAAACACACGCACCATAAAGAACTAAAGAAGCAGTAACTGTTAACCAATTGATATGAGAAATGGACAAAACAAAAAAGAAAACAAAAACACACCAAACAAAATCAACCAACCAAAAAAAAAAAAAAAAAAAAAAAAAAAAACTCCTTCCGGCAAAACCGTACAAAACGAACAAAACGGCACGACACACCCAAAGCTATGTTCCTGCAAGGATCACCCCAAATCAATAAATAATTTCTGACCACTTCGAGCTATCGTACAACCAAAATACCCCAACCACGCAACAAAAAGACAAACGATCGAGATTGACACAAGAGCACATACAACAGAACCCAAAAAACACCAAAGGACACAGATACCAAATAATCCCACAAGAATAACATAGAGATTCAATAATGACATAGGACAATGCACAAATGACTCCTCAATCCGTGGACCAAAAACACAAGCACCACAGTACAAGAAGCACAAATCAAACAAAAAACCAAAAAAAAAAAAAACAAAGAAAGCAGGAGACACAGATAGTATATATCAATACCCATTGGTTTTTTGGGGGGGTTGTGCTGGTGTTGGTGTCGCGGAGGGATGCCCCGGATTGCGATGTGGCAGGGCGGCGGGGCAGAATGTGGGCTCTCAATACTGTCGGCTGTTCTTCGCTGGGCGGGTGGAGGGTGTGCCGTGGGCTCAATGTCGGTTTCGTGAAAGGGAAGCTGCCGTTGGTGGACAAAAAATAACTCAGCTGGCCAGACTAAAGGGATACGTGAAACAGAAGAACCAAACCAGCCTCAACCGATCAGACAAACACTAGTATCCAACCCAAAGAGAAACTAGCGGAACACAAAGACTACCATGGATCCAAAACGCCGCCAAGGAGATGGGTGTCGAATTGATGGTGTCATGCGGAAAAGATTGATACGTCCCATCGAGCAGCCCTCTACTTCGCCGGTGCGTTTCACGCAGAGATGGAAGCGCGGGCAGGCGTTGTGGAGAAGTGGCGAATAATCACCAACATGCATACACACTGACCACTAGCGTTTCGACAAACATTTATCGAAGTGATGAACAAACAAATCAGACAAAAAAAAAAACATGAGTTCGAAAAAAGAAAATTGACAAAAAGGCATAAAATCGAGCACAATTTCGAGGTGAGCGATGGTTGGTCTGGCGGGGGTGTCGGTGATTTCGTGGACGTTAGGAGGTCCTGATGGGCGACTGGTAAGGTGGCGCTCCGCGGCTTGTGGCGTGGTGCGTCGGGCCGGCGATGAGTCTGTGGTGTTAATCGAAAAGACACCGGCAACAGGCTCTCGGACGAACATGGAGACCCAATGCCCGCGCGAACTTGGGGGGTCAGGTGGTGGGCGAGTTACAGGCTCGTGCCGCCGATTTCGGCGTGGGGCGGTTAGACACACTCCACAAATGACTCCAGAACAATTCGATGGAAAGCGATGTGTATCACGAACATAATACGTTACCGTTGTGGGGGGGGTTAGGGTGTGGGGGGGCGGGGCGGGGGGGGCGAGGGGCTGCTTTGGGGGGTTTCGAGGGTTGGGGGGGCCGTTGGGCTGGGGTGCCGGGGGCTGTGATGGCCAGATCGAACCAGTCCAAAGAATCGTCAAAAAAAACAACACAACAACAATGGGGGTCGGTGGGTGTCTGCGGTGACCGACGCCCGACGACTAATACCACCCCCATAAATATCCAGACCACTACAACGCATACGTCGCCCCCCGTGGGTCGCGGTCAGGGTGGGGTGTGGGCCAGATGGGGTCGGTTTCGATGCCCTCTTGGCTCTAGTGCCTGGTGGGTTGTTGTTGGTCAAGCGGTATGGTGTGTGTTGGGGGGGTTTGGGGGTGGGGTGGCGGGTGCGTTGCGGGGGTGGTTGTGCAAAACAACAAAGCAAACCGAAACAACCAAAAAAAATAAAAGGCATAAATAAAACGGTCGCAAAACAAAGACAGCATATTGAACCTAATTGTGACAACACCGCCCCGTGCGAAGAGACCAAGCCAAGAAAAACATATACCACCGAACCCAAACATAAACACGCCACAGAAACAACTTCAAAAACTAACGAAAATCCCAGAAAAAGACACGCATATGGTCCTGGGTTGGCGGTGGCGTGCGGTGGAATGTCAACTAACACGACAGAAACAATTAGGCTCGCGTTGTGTGAGCGATCATTCTTCACTCTCCCCCGATACTTCACAACACGACACTGGCGTTGTATCGCCCCGCCAAACGACAGACTAACCCAGGCTGAAACACAGCGCCCTACACTCGCTCACGCACCTCGTTGCTGGCAGGAGCGCAGCGGTGGCGTCGTGGGTGCTGATGTTTCGGGTGGTTGGTCGGGGGGTGGGTGAAACTCCCCGGCTCAATAATATGATCTCGAAATAGCGCGCCATTAAGCCTGAAATAATCGCCGAGAACACGCCTGCGAGAGCCGCCCAACGCCGTGCAGCACTAATTCTATCCTCAATTAAACAAATAATAATAACGGATACACCATGACAAAAACCCAAAAAGGTTCCCAAACGACCCCAGAAGACACCTGCTACGCAAACGCATTCACAGTTAAAACTATCACGATGCCCATCGAACGGATAGACTGCGGCGCTCCCGGGTGACTTTTCAAATAACAACAACAAACTCTCCACGATTGAAGAGATATTAGGACGAAAAACTACGTTCGAACCCGACGATATCGACAGAATCACTCTGTAGTTCTTCGGCCCATGTAAGCCAGACGCAAGCACCTGACGCCCTAAGCAAACCGCACTGGTGGTCGATCTCTACCAACCGACCCGGCGAGAATATCAGGTTTGGATAATCCCGAGCTTGGATATAACTCAGCCATAACATCCCGCAATAAAAGTCGGCGAAGTCCCAAATTGGAAATAAACCGCAAAAACCGGCAAGAGACGTGAAGGCCGCTTTCAAGCCCACGTATTTTTTTACAAGCGCGGAAGTTCGACATGCTAAATCAAAAGGACACAAACAGGTGGGCCGGACCCGGAGTGGATGGGGCGGCAGAGTGGCTGGCCGATTCCTGTGGGGGGCGGCTGGCCAGACGGGGTCTATGTGTGGGGTACTGGCGGCGTGTTGGGGGGGGGGGTGAGGAGAGGCGATAGGGGTGGTAGGATGGGGTCCGGTGGCGGGTGTCGACACTGAAGAGAAACAATGGGTTTCATGACGGGGGGTGGAGGATACGAGGGTCGTGATCGCGGAGTGGCATGGCGTCCGCCGAAACTGGCTGGGCCGCGGTGTGCGGGGTAACCGACATACTAAAATCTTGCGGTAACAAAGCCCGACATCAAACAAAAACAATAACCAAGAATATAGCACAACAGAAGCTAAAACAACCAAAAGAATACAACTAAACAACAGTTATGCGCACGCAGAAGTGTTGGGCTATACTCGGCGCGCGACGCGGGGGAAGGCGGGGACGCTATGGTCAAGCAAGGAATTAACAACAGAGAGCCAAATACACAAACAAATCCACAAGAGCTAAGAGTCGGTTCGGGTTGAGTCGCTGCGGTGTGCGGATCGTACAGTGCGAAGATTCGGGGGGTCGGCGGGGCCGGTGTGATGACGCGAGGCGGTGGGGGGGGGGTGCGATGCGCGGCGAGGTTACGTGGGGCGAGGGGAAATCATTTCAACCACCTGTTTAGCCCCCAAACAACACAAGATACAGCAAACGGCTCAACACACCAGCTAATTAAAAACAAAATAAAAGAACAAGAAAGTAGAAGAAACCAAACGAAATACAAACACAGACACAGCAAACATGATAAGCAGGCAAACGAATAACAACGTCAGAAGCAACATTATCTCCACAACTCAAAAAAATACGAACTACGAAACAGAGGTTAAAGATAGCCAAACACGACCATAGGGGGCTCCGCCGGCACGCCGTCGCGTCCAATATGTTCTCGCAGCTGCTTGGAATGACATCCTCACAAGACACCGCCACCTCCAGTTAGAGATTTCCGAGAGAGTCTGCTCCACCACTAAGCGAGCGACTGCACATAACCGACAGGCCAAAAGCTACACCCCAAACGCTCCCTGTTATCCGATGACCACAGGCGCATGGCAACTATCGCAGACTCAAACCTACCAAAATCCCAACCCACCGCCGATTCTAACCAACAACAAGACCAATAAGTTATTCAGACACGATTGCAGCCTGCATCAACTGACTCCGTCCTGGCAACGACCAAACGTAATTCCTAAAATAAAATCACCGATGAATTATAATGCGGTGGCGGGAGGCGAAAAGTGTACCATAGTAATACAACAAACCCGGTGAACTCCCCTATATCATAGTTTATTATTCCAGCAGAAAACATCCACGAGAATAACAAACCAAATCCTTAACCTCGTATTTCGATGGTTGTCCTGTAGTCTTCGGCAGAGTGGGTACAGGGGCGTGTGGTGCCGGTTGTGGGTTTGGGGGTCGTCTGGGGGGTGGGGGGTGCCGGTGGGGCGTTCGAGTGTGGGTGGGGGGTTATGGGTGTGGGGGCGGTTGGGGGTGAGTGTGGGGGCGGGGAAAAAAACACACAGCAACAAAAAAGCAACAACAAGCGTTACCAAAACAATACAAAAGAAAACAAACAAAAAAAGCAACAAAAAAAACGAGAGTGTCGTTGTGCCCAAGAAAAACAAACAAGACACTTAGTAACACAATCAAAAAAAAACAGACACAAAACAAAATGGTGTGTTGTGGGCGCGGAGTTGGTGTATGGCTGGTGGGTCGACTCTTCGGGGGTGGCTGGTCAACAGTGAGGAAAGGGCTGGTGAGGAGGATGAGAAGAGTAGTATATCGAACAGACTCCCATCAGCGAGTCAGTATTCCGACAAGGCAGGCACACACCCAATCGATGCTCTAAATTGCTTACGAAGCGAACGCCGACGCGCTAGGAGAGATAAGAGGGAGAGGCTGCGCCGGTGTTAGGCGTGGCAAAAAAGGTTGGGTTAGGATCTCAGTGGGGGGCGGGGGGTGACGGTGAGTTTGGGTGTGGTGGTGTCAGGGGGTGGCGGGGGTTGGTGAGGGGTCAGGGGGTACGGGGTGTAAGGGGGTGTGTTGATCGAGTGGCCGGGGTAGGACAGGTTATTGGGGTGGATTTTCTGGGCGGCGGTTTGGGGCTGTGCGAATTATTTAAGTGGTCTGGTAGATGAGGTGTATTTTCATGGGTGGGTTTGCAGGCCGGTGTGTGGTGTGCGTGGGGGTGGACAGGGTAATCTGTGTCGGGGCGGCTGTCGGTAGGATTAAGTGGGGGTCCTGCGGAGGGAAAATGGTTAGGCCGTGGGCCCAGGGCCGGCGAAGGGGCAGGCGGCAAGTCGGGTCTGAACGGAGTATCGTTTGACAGTTGACAGTGCGCGGGTTTGCTATTGGGACGAACCATAGCCGCCGATGTATCGAAACGAACGAGCGGTTGAGGTTCGCTACCTTTGGCCGTCGGCAATCGGCATCATGCACCGAAAACCAACAGAAATGGTAGTTGAACCCAGACCATTACCGAAATCCCCCCCGTGTCGAGAGGGCGGGGTCCTGAGGATGTCAGCAAGAGGGTCTAGCGGCGTGAAGTATACAATGGTTGACGGTCGGCCTTGCCGAAGCGGAGCCCTAATTGAGCGGCACATATACCAATAAAGCAGTATATTCGACCGACCGCACGACTGGGAAAAGCTGACGCCCTCGACGACGGCGAAACAGATTGCGCGTAAAGCATTCCCCGATCATTATTTTCAGCGGACGTCGCACGCCGGCAACCTTGACAGACGCATGCTTTACCCTTCGCCGCGCACTGCGGACGTTCGCGTTCTCAGCGTTGGGCGCAGGGTGGCGTTGGTGTACGGTGGTGCGTTGCGTAGGGAGGTACTTCCGCGCGCGACTGTTGGGTCAAGAGCGCCTCGGCGGTGCTGAGGGAGGGCGCGGATGGGGTCGCGCTATCTGGGGGGGGGGGGTGGGGGGTGGGGGACGGGGGGCAGGGGGGGGTGCAGGTGTTGCGTGGGCGGGCGGGGCCTTCGGGCGGGTCGCGCGGTTGCAGGTGCTAGCATGGTCTGGGTGTGCGTGGTGGGGGGGGTGGGGTCCGGGAATCATACGCTGGCGTGGTTACGGGGTAGCACTACAAACCATAAAGGACAGCGTAACACAAACCAAAAAAACAACGCAAAAAAAAAACACAAAAAAAAATCAAAAGATCAATATAAACGAAATCCGCAAGACACATCCAAGAAAACACAACCTACAAGCAGGTCTCAATACGTCGAGCAGAAAACGCGAAAACCACAAATGAAAAAAACAGCAAAGTCCCGCAAGAACTCCAAAAACTGAAACTCCTACTTCCAAGCACGACAATCAAACTAAATAAATCACCAAGTAACCCTAGTCCCCGGTACTACATAACAGACTTTATAAGAAAACCACCACGCCAGTCACAAACAAAAAAAAATCCGCAAATAAAAACATAAACTAAAAAGAAAAGGGGGGGGTAGGGCCGTGACGTGGGCCGTTGGCGGCGGTGGGTCCGTGGGGGTGCACAAAAACACAAGAGAACACAATCGACGGATCAAACCAGGTGAAATACCAAGCAACTAGTAAAAAAAACCGATCGAACTACAAAAATCACCATGAAAGACAAAATGAATAAAACCAAACCAACCAAAACAACAAGTAGACGAACACGCGGCCTATCCAATGAAAACATACAATTAAAAGACACCACAGTGAAACATTCAAATACCAGAAAAAAAACAAAATATGTCAACACAGACAAGCAAATACATAATCACGCAACAGTATCCTAATCAATCATGCACGATAACTGAAAAAATAGAACCCAAAAGTAAGAAGCGCGACCGAATTCACAACCAACCACTCAGGAATAAATATAAACAACACCAAAAAACAACACTCGACATACAACAAAAAACCGCGAGAACGAGAGAAAAACATCCAACAAGACCAAACAAAACCCATTACAGAAACAAAGAATAAGACCAACAGTCCAGTCGACACAGATATTCAAAACAGGAAAAGAACCACTGTACACAAAGCCAACTAAAACCACGACGACAACAATAGGCACACCAGCAAAAGAACTACAGCGTGATCACAAGCATATCACGCGTCAGAAAGACAAAGAAACAATACGAACAGAATAAAGAAATCGTAAATCCTGCATAACCAACAACAATATCATACTAATACAAATCGCAATGAAAGCAAGAGAAAAACAATACAAAAACATAAATAACAACAACAAACAGAAAAAACATCAAAAAAGAAACCCCCGTTAATAACAAAAAACATCAACAGAACAAAGATGAAGCTCATGAACAAGTATATAAAAAAAAAAGAACAAAAAAAAAGTAACGAGAGGCGACAACTAGCAAACCACACGAAAAAAGCACAGATCCGCCACGAATCTACAAGTGGACCCGGTTAACAATAATAAAAAAAACAACAGAAAATACAATACCCGAAGAAACACAAAACCATCGAATCATAAACGCCACCAAAAACAACAGAAAAAAAAAAGAGAAAAACCAAAAAAAACCAAAAAGTGAAACGACAAAACAACACAAAAAACACACAAAAAAACCTACAAAAAAAAACAAAAAAAAAAAAAAAAAAAAAATTCAACACAACAGCCAACCAAAAGAGAACCAACAATAACACAAAAACACCGGACGAATCAAGGAACAAAAAAAAAAATAGAACAACGAACACTAAACATGAACAAATAAAAATATCCGAACGACAAAAAAAACAAAATAAAAAAAACTAAACGGGGAGGCCGGGAGGGGTGGGGGGGCGCGCGGACCGCACCAGACACGAACGCAGGGCGCTAAGCGGAGACTCACAAAAAGATGTAAAACCAATATATCGCACAGTTCTAGAATAGCCAATATTGGCGCAGAAACAACAAGCACAATTACGACGTAGAACCAAAGTAATCGAGGAGACATCTGAAGAAATGAGTACAACATGAGACAAGCAAAGAATGATTGAAAAAATCGACGGACATAGACTCTGCGCCCAACGAACATCCTAACGGCTTCCGAATATAAGCCGGCGGTGGTGGTTCGGGCGTCGAGAGCGGTGGGGTGCGGGATTAAAGCGGGGGGGTGCTGGTCGGGGGGGGCCAAGGGGGGGGTCCGTTTAAGGCTTGGGGCGCTGGCGTGACAACCAATGTCAATAAATACACCGCATAGGCTTAGCCACCACCGAGATGCAGGATGTCTCGAAAAAGCCCACTCAAAAACATTACAATCTCGGAAACGGGGACGAAACACAATAGCGACCTAATTGGAGGAGAATATCGTCGGCAAAAACACGCCAGACGGAGAATAACAAGAAAACACAAAGAAAAAAACCAAAAAAACAGACTGGTGTAATAACACCTGTACAAACTGATAAAAACCCCAAAAAAAAAAAAAAAAAAAAAAAACACCTACATAAAAAAAAACAAACAACAAAAAAAACAAACAATCTAACCAAAAAAATGACAAGCACTAAACACCAACAAACAATAAACAAAAACAAAAAAAAAAACCCGTTGTTGGTTGTGGTGTGGGGTGTGGGGGGGGGTTGTTGTTGGTGGGGGGGTGTGGGGTGGGACAGAACACACAATACACCGATAACCCTCGCCAGAAACAATCAAGAAAACGCGCTAATGACATAAGCTCGCCAAAATAACAGGAACAAGATCAAGATAACAAAAACCAAAAAATCATAAAAATCCAAACATACCCTAAGAAATCGCGAACCATCGAAAAGTCGATTAGCACTAAAAGCCCGAAATACGTCATAAAAAACGAAACGGTGCGCAGTCTAAATGCTATACGAAAAACAACCAAATTTAAACAGGTCGGTGGGGGGGGCGCGTGCATAGGTTTGTTCTGTCGCGGGTTCGTGGGCGCTGGGTGGGAGTGGGGGGGTGGGGTTCCTGTTTGGGTTGCGCGGGGGGTGGGGTGCGGTTGTCTGGGTCGTACTAAGGGTGTGTTTTGGTACATATAAAGACACGAAAAGCAACCACTCGAGACAAGATAACAAAGCAAATAAAAACACGCACAAAGCTTCCAAGAGGACACTGGGGGGGGTAGGTCAGTCGTCCGCACGGGGTGCAGCGGCGTGGTGACCCGGCTATAGTGAAGCTTCGAGAGCTCTGGCGTCGTAGTGCTCGGAATCTGTGGTGGTGTGGGGGGGGGGGGTGTCGATTGTGGGGGTCGAGAAAAAAAAATAAAACAAAACCACACAACAAAACATCAAACTCACCACTCAAACCAAAAGAAAACGTAGACGAACAGACATAACAGAAGAAGAATACAGCACCAGGAAGTGTCGCGTGGTTTCATAGCTGGCGCGGGGTCTAGGGTGTGTTTTGGGTGTCTTGTACGCTGGCATGGATGGGCGCTGTGCGGGCGCTGAGTGAGTACGTGGGCGAGGGTAGGGTGAGGGTTCAGAGTCGGGTTGGCCATTGGACGAGGGTGGGCCATCGTGGTGAACTGGGCATTCAGGTTGGGCGGCTCACCAGACACTGCTGCACGCAAGAATCTCTATGACCCCGACCGGCGATCCGAGCCTGGGCGTTCACGAACCCACGAAAAGCACCGGACAATGGGGCTAGGCGCGGGCGGTGGCGGTTTGGTCGAGACATATGAGCAGACCACATCAAGCACAAGCGCGACACGGCAGCAAGCTATTCGAGGCACATAAAACACCTGGACCGCATAGATCCGGGGTGGGTGGAGGAGGGCGTGGGTTCGATCAGGGGTGGCAAAAAAAACCAATAAATAGAGGAAATAAATATACAACAGACCGCCTTCTATCTCGCATCATGAGACCTAAAGAATGAGAACCAATCACCTTAAGCCGAAAAAACAAAAAAAAAAAAAAATCACATACAATCCAAGGAGTACATAATATGTGAAACACAAAAACCCCAAGATAATCATAAGAAATCATGAGCACCAAGAAAGCTTCTTGCCGGCAACAATACACACAAAAAAAAAGTACTATGAAACACTCTTACTGACAGAGCACAAACCGACACGAAAAAAGACCAAGTTAAAGAAATCAAACCCAGCGACCCCCGAAAACAGACAAATCCCGAAACAAGCGGCATGACAGGCGAAGGAAGGTAGTATGGGGGGTGGGTGGGGGTGGGTCGGAGGGTGCTCACCCGGATTATCGCGGCTGGGGGTGCTTCGTGAGGTGCGTGGGTGTGTTGAGGTGGGGGGGCGGACTAAGGGCGGGCGGGGAGCTAAGGCTTTGGGCGAGGCGAGGGTGTTTGGGTCGCGCGACGTGGCGAGCCTTGGGTGGGGAGGGGGGGTTGGGGGGTGGGGGGGGGGGGACAAACACCGCGGAGGCGCTACTACACCAGTAGCGAAGCCTGAGCCGGAAAACCGTCCCTCGCCTCTGGCCCATAAAACGTTGAAGTCAATGATATTTGTCGAACGAGCGGGTCAAGGAGTAATAAACCCCTCTTTACACCCACAGAACCAGAGCTCTCGCTGCGCTCCACTATGCGCCCTGGTTACATAAAAAAACAAATCCCGAGCGACAAGAAAATATAGACGATCCAAACTTCGTTAGGGGTAGTTGTTCGGTGATCGGTGGGGGGGGTGAGGAGTGCTCGGCGTCGTGGGGGGCTGCTCGGGGGCGCTTGGCGATCAGGCGGGTCCTGCGTGTTCTTGGTGTCGAGGCGGTGGAAATAATTAAACTAAAATACACACAGACAAAAACAAAAAAACTACAGAGAAAACCATATACAATAAAAATGTGGGGCGCGGGGGCGGGTCCGGGTGACATCCGGTGGAGTGGTGGTGGCCGCTGAAAGGGCGTGTGGTGGCGATCGGGCGTGGGGGGTTGCCGTGACGGGCAGTGGGAGTGTATCGAGTGTTTGGTGGGGTTGTGTCTGGCCCAGAGTGGCGTGCTGTGTCTGGGTGTGTTGGCCCGTGGGGGCGTGGGGGCTACTGGTCGGGGTGGTTGGTGGGCGGGGTGGGTGGGCGATGTTTGAACTCCTGGAGCGGCGGTGTCGTTTGGTTTGGTCGGGCTGTGTGACTTGACCGCCGTAACAAGGTAGAAAACAGCATCAACACAGACCAAGCAAACCAATAACACAAACTAAAAGTAAAAAAAGACGATACACGAAAGAAAAAACAGACAGAACCATGGTGTGGTTGGCGAATCATGTTCACAAAAGGACCGAAACCATAAAGTATCAGGCGTCGAGGAGGGGGTGTGGGTGTCGGTCATAGCGGATATGTGGTGGGGTTCGACTTGCTGGTGTGCTTGGTGGCGCGTTCTGCGTGGCGGCCGCGTCGGGGGGCGCGCGGGGTGATGGGTCGGGTGTGGTTGGGTCTGGGGGTTGGTGTAGTAGGGGGGGCATGGTTGAGATCCTGCGCACTACGTCGCGACCTACCACACAAAAAAAAAAACAACGCAAGAAACAAAAAACCCGACAACCAACCAACAAAACACGCCGTCGATAAGTCCGAAAGAATTTTGAGGAAGAACGAACAGCTAAAATGGCAGATAAAAACTCGGCAACGAAGCAGAGTCAACGAGATAACGGAAACCGACACGCATCGTGGACGGTTTCTTTAGGCGAACACCACTCGGCGGGGGGTGTGGTGGGGGGCGGTTGTGTTGTTGGTGCCGCAAATCAGGGAAAAAAAACAAACAAAAAACACACAAAAAACAAAAAAAATAAAACAAGACAATATAGAAACAACAAACAAAATAAAAAAAAACACAACAAAACAAAACGCAAAACAAGTGCAACTAAAACAGTAAACACCCAAAAACAAGTCCCAAACGACAAATCAGTACCGCGAAACTAAAACATGAAAAAGAATAAAACAGGAAAGTGCTCACAAAGCCCTAAATTAAAAAATAGGAAGCACATAGCGACAACACAACGGACAGTTATACCAAAAAAACAACAAACCACCATCAAAACCCAACAACCACCAACCAGCACATACACAAAACAAAACGAAACAACGTGAATCAACAATAAACAAAAAAAACAAAAAAAGACAACACTTACAAAAAGACAATCGATTAAACAGCAACAAACAACCAACAAAAACAACAGAACCTCAAAAACCTCAAATAGCAACACAAGTCCACCACAAACATTAAACAGATAAATAGCAATGTCATTAAAAAACAAAAACCCATATCGAAAACCAACCATACACACAAGAAAAAGAACACCAAACCCCCCCCACCAATACCCACCAAAACAAAACCCAACACAACCCCAAAACACAAAAAAACCAAACAACAAAACAAACAACACAAACCACACCCAATCCCCAAAAATACACCCCAAAAACAGTACATAAACTACAGACAATAGCAAACACTCACACCAACAAAATGGACTAAAAACAAAAAAATAAAAGACATACCCGAAGAACAAAAAGCAGCCCGAAAAAGATGACAACCTACTCGAAGAAAAAGTCACAGCAGATAAGGTCTGGGGTGGATGCTGGTGCGTAGTGGTGTCAGCGTCGGCGGTGCGTGGGTGGGGTCGGGTGTGGTGGCGTCGAGGTGACAATGGTATAAACACAAAAAAAAAAGGCGGTCACACCAGACAAAAAACAGTACCACAGACCGAAAAAGCGAGCACCGATCTGAGAAATAAGCACCGATAAGGAAAACAGAACACATATAAGATCGTGTCACTGCAACAGAAGAAGACAAAAAATAACCCCTACAACACCCGAACGAACCAAATAAGCACAGCACATTCTAAAAAAAGTACGACCAGTTGCAAAACGACAAGCAGCAAAAACAAGACACAGACATCGTAACGGACGGAGACATCCATCACCGAAAAAATAGAATGAAAACGAAAAAAGAAACAAAGTCACACCAATACACGAGAAGGTGGGGGGTGGCTGTTCCTGGGGGCGGTGTGTGGGTTTGTGTTCTCTGTGGGGGTGGTGGGTTGGTGATTCGTCGGGGGGTGGAGTGGGTTCACGTTGCGAGGGGTGTGGGGGGGCGGGGGTGTGATGCAAAAATTAAATGCCAAAAAACTTCACGACAATGAACAATACACTACCGAAAAAAGAATAACACAAGACAAACCAAAAAATCAAAAAAAATACGATAAGGTTGGCGTGTGTTGGGTGCTTGTCTCAAGGAGGCGGTGGGGCCTGGTCGTTTCGTTGGGGTTTGCCGTGTGGGTAGCGAACAAAAAAAGAAACACGAAAAATAGACAAAACAACAAACAAAAAAAAAAAAAAAAAAAAAAAAAAGCAAACCAAAAAAACGTGTGAACAAATGGGGTTGTGGCGTGGGCGGGGTTGCAAAATCAAAAAAAATATAACCTAGACTAAACAACAACATGAAACACAGAACACACCAAAAAAAACGAAAAAATAAAAGAACAAAACCAATAACGAAGGAGATACACCCAGTGTACATAAGACAACACACTAAGAAAAAAAAAAAAAAACCAAGAAAAAAAAAGTCTGACAAAAGCAACAACCAAACCTCGTAAACAGAAAATACAGAACTCATTCGACGGCAAACCTAGCAACTCAAGCAACAAATGAACGAAAAACACAAAAAAACCAAAAGAACACAAAAAAAAAAAAACAAAAAACAAAAAAAACAAAAAAAAAAAATAAAAAACAAAAACACAAACGTCCAAATAATAAAAAAATACAGAAAAAACTTACGGTAAAAACAACAAAAAACCACCAAAAAAACACAAGAACACAAAAAAAACAAAAAAAAAAAAACGCCAAAAAAAACGAACAAAGCCAACAAACCAAAAATAACAAAACATAAAAAAAAAAAAACAACACAAAAAACAAAACCCAAAAAAATAGAAAAAAAACAAAAAAAACACAAAACAACCCCCACCCCCCTCCCCCCCCCCCCCTTTTTTTGTCTCTTTTTTTCTTTTTTTGGGGTTTTGTGTTTTTTTTTGTTTTTTGTGTTTTTTATTTTTTTTGTTGTTTTTTTTTTTGGTTTATTGTTTTTTCCCCCCCCCCACCCACCCCCCCCCCCCCCCCCCCCCCCCCTTTTTGTTTCTTTTTCTTTGTTTTTTTTTTTGTGGTTGTTTTGGTTTTTTTTTTTGTTTTTTTGGTCTGGTTTTTTTGTTTTGTTGGTTTCTCTGTTCGGGGTCGCCGATCGGGGTTCTGGATTCACATACTAGGACTATGGACCACAAATAACACAATACGCCTAAAAAACGATACATAAACTACACAAATACGAAAAATTTAAATGACAATACAAATAAAAAAATCTATACACAAACAAGAATACCGCAATAAAAAAAACGTAGATAATATACAACAACGAGAAAAAAAAAACCAAAAAAAACAAAACCACGAGCTCAATGACACTAAACAATAACAAAACACGGATACAAACAAACAATAAAAAAGAAAAACAAAACCCAAACACATGGTGTGCCCACAAAAAAAACAACAAAAAAGAAAAGGAAAAGACAAAACCACACAAATCCACAAGAACCCAACCACATAGCAAAATTTGGGCGGACTTACATTGGGTAGGGAGATAGGGGTGCGTGTGGTGTAGTTGCCCTTCTGTGAGCAGCTCTTCTTGTGCGTTCGAGCAGAGCGTGGGCAACAACGAGGAGAGTAGGTGAAAACGAGGGGGAGAGGTGGGGCTGTGGGGTGTACCAGGGCGAGTATCGTCGGGCGGGTCCTGGGGCTTGGTTTTGGAAAGGTTGATGTAAATCTGGGAAAAAAAAACCTACAAATGATTAAAAAAAAAAAAATAAAAAAAAAAACAAACAAAAACAAAAACATCAATCAAGCCAAAAAATCCGGTACCAGAAACAAAATCACAACCAATGAAATATAAGCATTAAATACTAAACAGCACGTACAAAAATCGAAACAAACAACGAAAAATAACTCCAAAACAAAACAAAAAAAAAATAAAATAAAAAATAAATAACAAAATATCCAAATACACAATAGAAAGGACAAAACAGAAAACAACAGAAAACCCGAAACAAACCGCAATCAAGCAAAAAGCAGGTAAATTTAATCATCATGTGCCAACTAAATAGTCCCGTCAAGCTGAATCTACAACACACGGGTCCGCAGCGATCTTAACAAATAGGGCCAACACACAGGACACACGATAGGACTGGTTGATCGGTTGTGGGGTTGCGCGAGAGTGTTTCAGGATGGGGGTGTTAGAGGGTCATGTTGCAAGCGTGTCGGGTGCCGTTTGGGATTTCGGGGTGGGGCGGGGAAGGGCGGTGGGGCGGGTGGCGCTTTGGGGCGGCGCCCCGATGCGGGATTAATATTGACGACGGGACCTGCGAATGGGCAAGCAACGATGAACCTTGAATACAATACCAGGGAGACGTATACCATCACACCCTACAGGAATGACCGCCGTCGAAACAACCCATTCTGGCGCTTCGCTCGCTTTCCACTGGCGACATCGTAGCCACAGGCTCCGTGGTTTCGGGTTTATGCACCTCACGCGACGACCAAAATAATTTTCGCCACGGCTCAAATCCAGATCGAGAGCGCATCAGAGCCGCGATTGCGTACCCATAGTTAACCGGGCGAGGTGATCGAGAGGAGCACGGGCATGAAATAACGACGATCAACAGAACATCTATCGGACAGCCGGTGCCGTGTCGGGCGTGGCGGTGCAATCGCAAGCTACTCGACACACAGAGAAAAGAAGAGAAACAATTGACAGGCGTGCGCCCAACGAGCTTAGGCGGGAGCGGTCAGTCATTCGTTGGCGGGGGCGTGCGATGGCATCGAAGGCGAGGGGGATCGTGTTGTGGGTTGGAGGGGTGTTTGGGCGGGGTGGGGGGATTGGGTCAGAGGACACGTCCTGGTCGCCGGCAAGGGACTTGAACCATGCACGACCGTACCGACCGAACGCGCGTTGGAGCGCGAAGTCGGCGTGACAAAGAAAACGAAAACTGTAGAAACGAGGTGACAAAACCGATTACGCACGATACGGCTTACCGATCCACCTGCTCCTGTCTCGAAGAAACACACACCAAAAAGCAATGTCGCCGGGAAGCTGTCGTTTCTTGCCGGCAGAGATCCAACATCGCGCATCGGTGACCAAGTGACCGAAGCTCGAAAAACCAACACTAGCAGATCACATCCAACACACCAAATTATAACAAAAACCGAACCATCCAAAAAGCAGACACAAAGCAAATGCTCGGAGAGAACTGGAGCGTGAATGTGTCTATCTATTGCGCGAGGGGTTGGTGACGTCTTTGTCTGGGGGGGTCGTCTGTGGGGTGGTGGGCGCAGCCCATTAACGATCGAAGCAAACGGCGCGACGCACCCAAGCTCGATGACTATCACAACTTTATAACGGCGATAAGTAGGCAACAAGAGAAATCACAGAGGTGCATCGCACCGACAAGCATGAACGCAGTGGCAAGACACGGCAGTAGGTGACAGAAAAAATCGTCTCCTCCCATTTTGCAAGCGGATCGAACCCAGTACTCATAGAGGCCAATCGATTTACAGGCGAATTAGAGGCTAACACCACTCGAGGCGAAAATATTCCCGATCATGCACACCGGTGCCGTGATCGACCATGGCAGAGAGGGGAGTTCCTCAAGATACCGATAAATCGACAGAGAAAGGGCCGCAACCAACTCTATCGCCATCCTCAAAACACATAGGCAAAGGACAGAACTAGCGACGATCCTAACGGCCTGGGACAAAGAGGATTACTCCGACCCCAAGCGGTTCGACAACTAACATCTACTTCATCGTATATCTCGCGGCAAAGGCGAACCAAACCTGAAACGGTACCCTCCGCTCCGCTATCAGACATAGGTAGCGCGCGGTGGAATCGCAGATTTGCGGAACCTGTCTCGACAAAATTAGGGGCCGTTTTCCGCAAATAAGCTAGAAGCGCGCTGTCGGGTGAGATGGAATCCCCTACTCCTTGCGAACGCACGTTACACATGCCCAGCGCTAATGTCCGCGGGACATCCAACGTCTTCTTTCTGCGGCACCAATCAGCAAGGGCAAGCGGGGGCTGGGGCCGCGACAGAGTGGCCGCGGGCCATGGACGGCCGGACGAAGGGTGTTCAATTGGACTGGACAAGAGAAATCACTCACAATAAGCAGGTCTACTTAAAAACCACAACAGACGAAAAGCGCGAAAAAAGAACAGACGAAGGGGTTTCTCGGGTGCGGGCGATTGGGGGGGTTGGGAATACAAAAATAAAAAACACAAAATAAAAGAAACGCTATGCCCAACACCCACACAACGAAAAAAACCGAAAAATCAACTACACAAAACGGCCAAGAGTAAGCAACCAGAAATAACTGCAACAATGATAAAAACACGCCTGAACTCAGTGAGGTAAGTCATTCCATAACAAATAAGCGTACATAACAGAAACGAAACGCGCGAATTAAAGCAGTACACACGGCGAACATGCATCCCATCGTAAGACGCACCAAAACCGAAACAAAAATACACGATCAAGTGGGTGCGGGCTCTGGGGCACGAGATGGCGAAAAAACTAAGAACATGAAAGCAACAACTCCTGGTGGACTGAACGAAAAACACACATGAATGGGGTTTCAATAATGAAATCCATTGTAGAAGAATTGATATCGGACTCCCATCGGGGCATCCTATGAGCCCGCAAATATCAAAACAAAAATAGACCGACATCTGTGAAGGTGTCGGTATGGTGGGGGCGCATGGTCCGACGCGGGGCTCGAGCGGTTCGCAGGAGCGTTTGTCGAGTGATTGACTCGGCAGGTGCGTTCGGGCTGCAGGCTGGGTGGCGTGAGGTTTTGGGGGGCGGTACAACTGTATAGACCCAAGAGCGCGACGTATAAGTCCGAACGCGACGTAACTCCGCACCGCTTCCAACGAAAATACCAGCCCAACATCTTTTAGCGAAATGCACCGGAAACAGTATCAGCTGACGAAACAGGAGGCTCGCGGGCGTGGCTGCTTGGGCGCGAACGGGGGGGTGGGCTGAGGGGTCGAAGGGCGGTCGTGGCGCCGGGGCCGACGGTGGTTCGCGTCCGGGGTGCGTCTCTGGCAGCTGGTGTGGGCGCGGGGCTAGTGGGGTTTCGATGAGGGGGTATGGCGGTTAGTCGGGGAGCGTTGTGGGGTGGGCGCGGTGGAGCCTCAAGCCGTTCAAAAAAGAATTTGCCATGGCGGCCCCGCGCTGATGGCGTCACAACCCACGGTCCCAGTCCTCAGTCCCAGTCGGCCGTGACGGGCGCGTCACATTGTCGTCTCGGGGCCGTATTAGGCCGCAATGGGGTTGTTCGGGCGGCTGGGTCCGCAGTCCAAGGTCGAGACAGGGGGGGGCCGGGGGGTGGGTCGGGGGCGATGCGGGGCGGGTTGCATGACCGGTTATTGGGGCGCGGTGACTGACTAGGTCCGCTGTCGTGTGTGGTTATGCGGGGGCGAAGTCGGTTTGTGGTTGGACAGCGTGAACGAGGTGGGCCGAAGCACCATCATTATTCGATCATCCCAATGTCCGAGCGCATAAGACTCATAAAAAGCCCAAAACAATCGTCGCTGGGTGGGCACAATATCAAAAAAACCTAAACCATGAACCAAACAAAATAAACAACGTGTGGGGGTTGGGGGGGGGGTGGGTGGGGGGGTCAGTTCGTTCATAGCGTTCTGGGCCGGTATAAATAAGCGGTGTTGCTCCGGGTCGGGCGGTGGCGTAATATTCGCGCCAACGACATGAAGGGCTTGGCGAAACACGGCGTCCGCGCTGGGCGGGGCGCTTGCGTTGCGGCGGGGAGCTGGCGCGGTCACCGTTCGGGTGGCCGGTCGCTCGAGAGTATGAAGTGTGCGTGGCGATAGATCGCGCGCCATTGCTCGTGTGATCATGAGGCGCCGGAGCGGCCGGCGTAGAGGTCGGCGGCGGGGGCGGGCAGTGGGGCTATGGTGCGCGGGGGTCGGCGTACACGGTGAAGGGTTCGGAGGTCGGTTCCGGTAGCTCGGCGGTCGAACAACAGCGAAAACCTGAAAAAAGAACAAGAAACACCAACGATTAAAACGAAAAACAAAAGCTCCACGAAACCACATCGCGGAATGACACAGGACGAAAAGCGCCTGGGATGAGTATATTAAATACCACAAGCGAAATAAAAAAAAAAAATAAAAGAAGAAATATAAAAAATAAAAAGTGGCGAAACAGAAAAACAAAAAAAAAAAACAAAAATCGTATCAGTACAAACCACACATACGAAATAAAAATCAGGAGGTGCGCTGTTCTTGTCGGTCGCGGAGGTTGTGTTGTAGAGTCGGGGCGTAGCACGGTACGGGGCGCGGGCGCAATGGTGGTGTCGAGTTGGTTGTGTGGTCTCTCGGCCACGCCGGTATCATGGTCTTTGGATAATCCGAGGTCGTGTGAGAAACAAACCTAACACGACAAAAACTACGAGACAACACCTAAAAAACAAGGAAAATCCTAGAAACGAACAAAAAAGCCATATGCGAAAAGAAAAACTCAAGAACAAAACTGACACAACAAGAACAACGCCAACTGAAAAAAACAAAAGCGCGCACACCATCACTGAAAATTCGAACACAAGGCATAAAATCGAAATAAAACTATTACAACAAAAAAAGACAACCCCAAAATAAAAAAGTCAAGAAAAAAAACCAAACATAACAAACAAAAAAGCCGCAAACAAAATATGTGAGGGGGGCGGACGGTCGGAGCGTCGGTCGGGTTTGGGTGAGGGGGGGCTGGGCGGTGTGATGGGGAGCGGTGGGCGATCGAGAACAAACAGAAACCAAATAAAGCAAAAAACAACTCATAAATAATGAAAAACACAGCACGAGTCGGGAATAAAAACCAAAACATCAATATACCGTGAACTAACGACCGTAGTGTGCTGTGGCTGTAAGGTGTGTTGGGGGGGGGACTGCTGGCGTGGGTATAGACGGTGTGAGTCGTGCCGCTGGGTGCTAACCAGCGGTCGCCGAGACGGCGGTCGTGCGTGGCGGTACTCTGGGAAGTGTGACTGGTGGAGTCTGTGGTCGTGGGTGCGCCGCGCAATAAAATAGCCATCGCATCCATCAGTCTTGCAATACTCCGGAACATTCACCAATAATGATGCACACCTCCCCGGCGCAGACACGAGACAAGCACAGACCTGCAGGAACGACTGAGGGGTTCGGTGGTTTGTTGGGGGGTGGGGGTAAGTGGGTGCGGTACAGGAAACACCGAGAAATACCCTAAACCACAGAAGCACGAACGGACAATTCTTAACAGATACTAACGTGATGACGGAAGTATATCAAAGAACCTAACTACAACCCCCACATTAGAATAACGAACGCGCTAAAAAAATACGAATTCGCCAAGACTGAAACTGACTAAAAACACGCAAGTGTCAAAATACAAAAACACTAACAACCACCACAGAACTCTTGTCGCCGCAAAGCCGGCCTAGACCAACAAAACCCACGACAAGTAGTAACAAAGGAAGAAACAACAGCGAACAAGAGTAAAAAAAAAACAAACAAACTACCAAAAATACAGAAAACTTTCCCGAAATCATGATCCGACGACCCAGAACATAAAAAACAAAAAAAAATAATCCCAAGAACCAAAATCCAAAGATAAACGAGACCGTAAAAAAAACCCAAGGTCAATGCCGCCAAAGGCAAACGACTAGCCAAAGACACAAAAGAAACCAAAACAAAGACACACTACCCAAAAATATGTGCGAAATCTCCAAAAAAAGCGACATTCGTAACAAATATACTGAACATGGAGTCATCGGCGTCAGAAAAAGCCACTCCCATCCTAAAGAACGGAACCAAAAAAATAATCACTACAAAGGAAATAAGTGTCTGAGCGCAACACACAATCAAAAAAGACGAAATCCAAACACGAGATGACCCTGACACAGTCACAGGACACGAATCATAACCCCACAACGCAACTCCTGTATACCACCGCAAAAAAAAAAATGCGACCCACACAATGCCAGTGGTGGTGCGGGCGGTGCCCGGGCATAGGGGGGCGGCAACCGGCTGGTTGTTGCGAAGGGTATTTGGTGGTTCAGAGTCGTAGTGGTGGCGGCCGGTGTCTTGGTGCGGGCTGGGCAGGCGGTTATGTTGTCGGTCTCTGCGAGGTGAATTTAGGAGTGCTTCGCTGAGGGGGGCGGAAAGGTGGGGGTGTGTGGCGCTTTGGGGGCGGTGTTGAGAGCGAACTCGTTGAGAGAAGTGCATGGTGGGGGGATTAGGGGGTTGAGGTGTTGTGGGAAGGGGAGAAGGCGTGCGAGGTAACTGATCTGGTGGTGTGGTCGGTAGTTCAATGGCCGACTCCCACGATCGAAAATAAAAATCGGTGCGTGGGGTGTGCGTTCGGTGGGTCCTTGCTCCGGTGGTTGGTTGGGGGGTTGTTGAGGTTGTTAGCGGCCGGGTCGGCGTAGAGGCAAGCCAGCGTGGGGTGGGGGCGCTGGGCCGGTTTGGTGGGCGATAACGTGACCAAAAATCCCCACCGAACGTGGCTTACTAACGATCAATCGAGAAAA
>Ga0179591_1289358_pt1 | contig 31941 bp, 39 predicted proteins | sample CZOMad2_1_08_16f_FD_182891 | JGI IMG/M metagenome (GOLD analysis project Ga0179591, IMG submission 182891) | Vadose zone soil fungal communities from Angelo Coast Range Reserve, California, USA - CZOMad2_1_08_16fungal (PacBio error correction) | ecosystem: Environmental > Terrestrial > Soil >...
CTATAGTCGATACCCGGTTGGTACACTAATTTTTTTTTTGGGGTGGGGGGGTTGGGTTGTGGGGGGTGGGGCGCATGGGCAAGTTCTTAAAGCGGAGTGACTGGATTGTTAAATTGAGTTTTGCACAAAAGCTTCTGGGGAGGGGTGGGGATACTAAAGTGGCAATAATAACAAAGATGGTAACACGTGAATGGCGGGGGAAGAGGAGGGAAGATCAGTCTGTCGATTCCAGTACCTGACTAAATTGTAGTCCGTTGACTAGAAGGGATGTTGACAAACAAGCGAACCTGAGGTTTAGGGTTGCATGGGCCGCATATAGTGTGGTCGGGGGAAGAAAGCGAACTCTTGGGTGGGGGTCTGAACGAACTAGACAACAAAATCGCCAGGGGCATTGTGGTCTGGACGACGCTTGTGAAAAAACGTAAGAATTTGGGGCTGGGTCCTGAGACGTGAAAAGTAGCACAAGGGGGGGAACGTTGGGGGACGACCGCTGGACTAAAGAGATGCAGTTGGAGAAAAAGGATTACGATTGATCAGATTAACACGGCTTAGGGTAAGAAAAACAACCAGATTTCCCAAAAACGATACCAGAGTCTTGACCGCAAAGGGAGCCACTGAGACATCATCTGCAGAGGGGGGGGGTTGAGAATGACTATCGGTCGCCAGTTTAAGGGTAAAAGGTTAGAGCAAATATAGTTAAGAAGCGGTGATGAATCAAGACCGGCTTGAGAAAGTTAACTTTTCACATCGCACGTGTAACCTTATTATAGGAATCGGGAAATGGGGACAAGGCGAAATCGGGTAAATTCAGATAGGAAGCTGCAGATCTTCATGAGAAGGAAGGTCGTGTTCTAAAGGGAAGAGTCTAAATTGATGAACAGGAGTCTGGATAAGGATACCGGCGCTCCTGCCCGCTACGGCGGATCGATGCGGAGGGGGCAGGCGTAGTATTATGAATTTGCGGAACAATCATGGTCTGTTTTTAGGCAGATGTTCGTCGTTTGACGCGGGCGGGGGGAGAAACTTGGTCACAAGGTGTCATAAGACGCTTCAACTCCAGTCTGGATGGGGAAGGGGGTGTTAAGAGAAATCGTGCTCTGGTTGGGATTTGAAAAAAGAAAGGGAACTGAAGCTATCCTTTTAGGACGGGGTGTTCAACCAGGGCCAAAGATTCCATCGTTGTAGGCACAAGGCTGGTACGCTGGTCCTCAGCTGGGTGACTGTATCCGGGGATGCTCCCGTGGACTAAGGGGCACAAATTCACATCATTATTATCCCGCGACTCGGGGTCCCTAGGCTCAGAATTGGATCATTCTCAATTGGCAGCAGAGAGAGGCCGGGCTGACCTTGCTATTTACAGGACGAACGGCAACGGGGCAGGACTGAGAAACAGTGGTTATCCAACGAAAAGCGGGCCATCTTCGTAAAATACAGAAAAAAATGCCCGATTATTGTGCTTCTAAAAGGAAAAAGATGTCTCGGACTACTATACTAGCACAAACATCGCGAGTTAATCTCTCTAGGGGGGGGGGGGGGGTTAGGCTTAAAAGTCGAAAAAAGGCAACGATGCGAGAGAAATTTAGGGTATCACTACGATACAATGTCTGCGCTTATGTTTGTGGGGGGTCTAAACAAGGCTCGGCGGCTGGGCAGACTCACTTTCTTATCGAGTTTTACACAGGAAAAAAGGAGGGCCTCTCAGAGAGAAAGCCCAGCACGGATCAAGGAGGTGGTGGGGCTTCACAGGAGAAAATATTACGGAGAAGCAGGCCGGAGGTAGAAAATCACACAATTGACATGGACAGGCGTTTGGCTGCGTGTGGTTGGGTCTGTCAAAAAGAGCAGCCCCATTGGAGGGTTCGGACTCGCAGCGGATTCAGGGAGGGGGCCAAGAAGCATCAGAACACATAAACAAAAGTGACGGTGAGAAAAGAGATTGTGTAAGATTAACTGGAAGCGGAGACCTTAAGAGGGGGGAAACAGAAAATAAGAGGACAGGTTGGACCCGTAGGGGGTCGGGCGGGCAGCGGCACGCGGGGACGTGTGGGAACGAGCTGCACGTCAGGTATAGGGAACACCTGGTTAGTACATAGCACTATTTTGAGAGCCCGATGGGAAAATGGGAACTATTCTGAAAACCTGTACCGAGGACCGCATTCTTGGGAGACCCATAAGGCGATGTTAACGAGCGGAGGAAATGGCGTGCAGGGCCAGAGGGAAGATAGTTATTCCTTGACGGAAAAAGAGGGGGACCAAAATTGATGGAGAAGGGGGCGTCTACAGGAGCCTAAAAAGACTTAAGTGGGTCCGGAGTAAAATACATTTCAAAATAGCGAAGAAGTGTATTGCACGAAGCAAGTCAAACTAGGGAGGCAAGACATGAATTTGAACAAGGGAATGAGTGGGTGAGATTCTAGAGAGAGAGTGATGGATCCGTGCAAGAGGGGGGGATTGGGGGGTCTAGATCCTCTCAAAAAAAAACTGAATATTATTAAACGTTAGAGAGAGCAGAGGAAAACCTCCACCACTGGGCGGGAGCAAAGGATGAATCATCATCGACTCAAGCAGATGAACTATACAAATCAAAACCCCATGGGGACATTGGGAAGTAAAGGGCTTTCAGGAAAGGGACACGCTAGAAAGGTTTCCTTCGTGGCAGAAAATTGGGGCATCTCTTCATCCCGTCTAGACGGACTTGCGGAAGAAAACAACTCATTATGGATTAACAGGCGGATCAGAAGGGTCCAAATCCCCGGGGGGGGAAAACCGATATTGGGCTTGTCAACGGATACCTTATCTGGAAATGTCCAATGTCCCTCACGTACTCTCCGAGCAGTTCGAAACTTCGAAAACAAGATTGGCGTAACCGGGTAATAGAGACATGTGGAAAGATTCCAAGGTGGCAGACAAACGCATATCGGATCGAAAAAAATCGGAAACACGTCCTCAAAGTGTCAATAAATGGGCACCAGGGGGGGGAATATTCAAAAAAGGGGACGGGAGTTCGTCAAAGGGCGGTGGAAGGCCGGGAAGGAGAAGGGCCCAGAAAATTGGTGGCCTTAACAGGGAATCATAGTCAGAAAAACCCGGAGAGACAGAGAAGAGGGAAAACAGAAGGGTAACATTCCAGAAAACATCAGCAAGAGAAACGGAGAAGTCAAGTGTAGGATGGGTGAGGAGGCGTCACAGCCACCAAGACCGTGAATCTTTATAAAAGGCAGAGAAAAGCACAGTTTAATGAGGACGAGAAGAACAACACCACTCAGAAAAAAAAAAATGTCCAAGGTAAAGCGTCGGGAGGGGGGCTGAATTCCGACCGTGAAGGTATAAAGACCTTCTCAATCCCTCAAATTATCCCCTTCAAGTGAGCTGGTTAATCGGGGGATTGCTCCGAAGGAAAAACAGCCTCTCAGACATTGCGAGAAAAAATAACAGAACAACCTTGGAGCGCAACACGCGCGAAAAGGGAAAATTGTCAGAGCGACAAAAAAAAGAGAGACGACCTTGGGAGTCGTAGTGGGAAAAAAAACATAAACAATCACATAGGTCAAAACAACGTGCCTGCAAAAATTCAGACGCCGAAGGGAGAGGAAAGACGCGCGGGGGGTATCGGGATGCTACGGGCGAAGATGTCAGGGGAGGGAAACAGAAGAGGGGGAGAGGGAAGGCTCGTTTTTTCCAATCTGGGGGAGTAGCGTATAGTGGGAGAAAACCTGGCGGTCTCCAAGGACCCTCTTCTGAAAAACACGGAAAAAGGAAAACGTCAGAAGAAAAAAAGGAAGAAAAGAAGAGAAGATGCACCAGGTCGAAAACGAGAGAGAGACTCGCAGCGGCAAGAATCAGACAGAGCAATGAACTGTTAGAAGGAGGATTCTTTCAAAAAAAAGGGGAAAATCGAGACGAGAGGGGGGAGGAAGGGTCCCAGTGGGGGGAAAAAAAGTAACATCAGGTCAGGGGATACACCATAATTGATTTAAAGAAGGAAAGGGTTGAAACAATTGGAAAAAAAATAGAACAGCTGACCAAAATAAATTTTAGGTCAAAAGAAAAAACAAGAAACGAAAGGTTCGTCGGAAACCCACCGTAAAAGGGCTGCCGGATCACATTTGAGGGAAGTACGATGGCTACACAAAAAGGGAAAAAAAAAGTATGTATGAAGAAAAGAAGGGGAAAATGGGCCGAAGAAAGAGATAAAAAAGAACCATCCATTGCAGACGGTAAAAGAAGAGGGTCTTCGCCGCACCGAAAGACAAAAGGACGCCGGAAGCTCATGAATCAGAAAAAAAATAAGGAAAAGGGAACAGAGGTCCTCCAAAAAGTTATATAAGTAGCCCTTGAAGAAACAGTTGCCAAGAAGGGAAGATTGAAAGAGAAGGGGATGCATAGCCTGTACGGTAAAGGAAGCGGCCCGATCGGTGGCGGGAAGGGGCCCGTAAGTACGAGGAACAGGTTCCATTCTTCATCTATGGGGGCACTTAAATGAAACTGCTTCGGCGAAACTGGGAAAACGAGCATAACAAGCTGATGGATAAGAAATAGGCAGTCGAAATCTGCAACGGAGAAGATCTTAAGGGATTAATAAGAACAAAACTAATAACGACCAGATAAGCCGTCTTGTGAGGATCTGGGAGGGGTCCGACTTGGGGGGGATGGGGGGTGTTCATGGGGGGGGGGCACGTAAGGATCCGAGTTGACTCACGAACTCCAGTGAAAAGAGAGTGGTCTCAGAGAATCTGGAGAAGAAGGGAGAAAAACACAACCAGAGGGGGGGCAAAGGAAAATGATTCCAGAAAACCAGCCCACAAGGAACTTTAGGGAAAACTGGAGCCAGATCACACCAATGCAGGGGGATGAGGGGACCTGTCAAATTAATAATTCGGCAGCCCCAGAGAGAGGGTATTCGACCAGAAAAAGATCTAGCGGCCATAAAAAAAACCGGGATCACCTCATGTTGGGGGCTCGTGCGGGGAAAGTCAAGGGAGTCTGAACAGGGGTAAGAAGGAAACGAAAGGGAATAGCCACTGACTGCATCAGCTTAAGCCATTCTGTTTGCCGGGGAACCAATAGGGGGTTCGACTGGGGGAAAGTTATTAAAAGAAAGGGTTTTCAGAACTCAAGTAGGGGTAACGAATAAAAGAGAGAAAAGCAAAAGGCCCAGGGATGGGAAGATTGTGAAGGTAAACATTCCTCAGTACCCGCGAGAATTGCTCAACCACACATTATCACCACCGAAATAAGAAACGAGACCTCTCGAAAAGCAAATTGCCTTGTCGGGATAAACAAGGGGGGGTCGCTATGACTCAGAACTCATGGACGCAGCGTAAGAGGGAAACCAAAGGGATAAAAGCAAACAGGGAAATGGAAAACGCGAAGACATTACATCTTGTTGGGAAAAAAGATCTGATCATTGTAACTGCGGGAATTTCATAACATAGGGAACCACAGCCCAACAGCTACCAGAAAAAAAGTAAAATAACCGTCTCTTTAGAAGAAACCAATGAGGGCGTCAGGATGGAGGGCAGGCACTCAAAGCCAACCACACCGACGATGGTCAAGGGATCTCAAGTACATGAACTAGCTGGGCGCATTACAAGAAACAGAACCACTGCAGCGGTCAGGAGGTGAAAAATAATGAGACCGACTTAAGAGTATCATGAAAAACACAAAGGAGTAAAAAGAGAAAGGAAAATGAGCGCATTTGGAAAAAATCCTGATCACTTTCTGGGGATGGCTGTTTTCCTGGGGGCCAACGGAGCGATGAGAACTGAATGATAAAGGGGGAAAAGCATCGGCGGTGGGCTGCGGATGCAAAAAGGGCTGAGAAAGTCAAAATTCTGACGCCTGGACTTTTTATCTCTCTGTTGGGGTTTTCTTTTCCAAGTTGTCAAGGGTCCTGGGCAGATGGGTATCCTCTACCTGCATCGAAACTGAAGAGAGGAACGGGGGTCGTCGAGTTGGACATCCTGATGGGGGGGATAAGCTTTTGAAATCTGAACTCGAGTAGCTAGGACTGGCTGAAGGTCTCGCTAAAAAAAAATGGGTATTAGAAAATGTTTAAGAGGGGGGGTTCAATTTCGGGGCATAGCAGTGTCGTCAGGTGCGGTGGATAACTGTTTTAAGAGGGAAGTCGCGCATTTTCTGAGGAGGATGACCGGGGGAAACAATAAACTAATTTCAAGTGGCGGCTCGTTTACGCGGTTTACGGACTGCGGGGCGTTTCGATCACGGCTGGTGTATAGGTAGAGCTGGCAGGGGGGGGCGATGTGAAAAGACCCACCCCTTGACGGTTAAGATGGCGGTGAAGATCGGCTGGGCTTAAACCTTCCTGCTCTTCTTTATTCCTGGGGGGACAGGGAGAAGGGGCTGGTAAAACCTCAACTATCGCAAAAAGTGAATTTGTCGGTAAAAGTGGAAGAATTCTTAGTGGGAGAAATACAGAGACTCTAGTGGGGGGGTCATGAGGAAAGGGATTAAGACAAGAAAGGAAGGGCGGGCATTGATGGCTCTGGCCGAGGGTGAAGAAAGTCAAAAGGGGTGGGCTGGTTTTCTGGGAGCCTTTTTGTGAGAAAAGAGGTTCCTTGGTTCCAACGGGGGAGGCTGAAAAGTCTGCATTTGAAAGAAAGGAGGTGTCACAAGTAAAAGGGGTCTGGGATGATGTGTACGACCACCCGAGTTGAAAACCACGTAAGCCCCAAGAGGTTCTTGCAGAAAAACCGCACCGTACTGGAACACGCCAAGGAGGAGGGCTGTTCAAAGAGGGAAGGTGGTTTTAGGGTATAAAAAAAAAACTAAAGTCAAGCGTAAGGGTTATTTCGATGCAGATCTGGAAGAAGGTGGGGATTAGGTGTATCTGTGAAAGCAGACAGAAGAAAATACAGAAGAAGAAAAAGAAACGCATTAGTACTAGTAAATTCGAGAATCGTGTACACATTCCCTAGGGTGGTAAGGCTTTAGCGTGAGAGAGGAAGATGTCTGGCAAAGGGGAGAATCAGATAAGGAGAGGTCTCTCACGGTAGAAAAAGGGGATTCAGTATCCAAGTAAAACCGGAAAAATGTGGGCGCTCCAGGCAAGATGAGGGGAGCACGCTGCTTACTTTAGTAAAGAAAGAGGGATTTATGAATTGGCGGAGGAACATGAGGGTTCAGGGGGGTGGAAGGGAGAGGGGCTGGGGGTGGGAAAAAAGAGGAAGAAATAACTTTTGGTCCAAGTGTGTTATGCCTCTAACTCTTTCAATCACAATGTGCGGACGTCGAGGTGGGAGGTTTGGTAGAGAGAAAACATCTCTAGGGGGGGAATTTGAAAAAGAAAACAGTTATGGGTAAAGGAGAGAAGGGAGGCGGGTAAAAAAAAAGGGGGTGCAACCAGGGAAACGGTGATACTCAATAGGTGTCGGAAAAGGGAAAAAAATGGCTGTGTACTCGTGGGGTCCTCAACGGAGAAAGAGGGTTCAAAAAAAGAAATCCCTGACGACGGGCAGAAAAAGCTAAGTCAGGAAATGGGTGGGGGGGGGGAAAAGGTAAAAAAAAAGGGGGGGTAAGGTGATAAAGTCAGGACGATACCTCGAGTCTTTTAAGGGGCAGAACAGAAAAGAGATCATGCATACATTGCAAAAGATTAGAGCGCCCTCCCGGCTGGACGGGGGGGAACTGGGACGGACGTGAAAGAAGGAATCTAGAAAAAGGGGGGGGAAGGAAAAATCGGTCTAGACAACGGATTGGAAATACGCTCATGCGGCCATAAGGAGTATTGGGGGATTGGGGGTAGACTCGAAGATGGCGATCACATTGGGGCGAAGAAGTACAACGAAGAAGTTCCTCTATCGGCCTCGGAATGTAGCAGCAACTCTGGCTACGAGAAAATATTATGTTATGTTATCAAACGAAACCAAGGTGAGGTGCAAAGGTATGGGGGGGGGGGGGGGTTGCAGAGGAAGAAGGCGAAAATCTGGGAAAAACAGTTTTTCTGACATGTGGGAACGATTTCTTTTTCCAGCCGGAGCAAACGAAAAAAAAAAAAAAGAGAAAAGGGGGGGGAGATGGGGAGGTGGCTTTGAGCTGCTATTACAGGGGGGGGGATCGGAAGGCTGCAGGAAAGCTAGCAAAATCGACTCATTAAAAAGAACAATGGTTTTTATGGGGGGGGGGGGTACTGAGACGAATAGACCCATGGGTGTGTCACCTGGCGCTACCGCAGGAAATGTCGTTAGTGACGCACCGCATCAGACCCCATACGACCAAGGGAGGATCTGTGTACGGGGGAACGGAGTTAGGCGGGTTTAAAAGGACGGGTCTTCGTGGGGTGCATCTGCTAAAGGGAGTGCGCTTTGGCCCTACGAATCAAAGGGGAGGAAATTTGACGGGGGAAAGGACAGGCTGGGGCGTTCGAATTCCGACGGCACTATGAGGTGAACGATCAGGGAACAGCCCGGGTAAAACTAGACCAACGTTGGTAAAACTGTCAGATACGAGGCAAACTTTTTTAGTAAAAGAATGACGATTTGAAAAAGTAGGATAGTTTACATTCTACCGGGGTCGGTGGAAAAAAGAGTTGCGGAAGAAGGGTTCCACTGCGCGTATTGAATAAGGGCCATTCGGACAAGGCGGAATGTATTAAAAATGGGACAAGGACCCTCTTTACCATTGCGGAAAGAGAGAAGAATTATGGCTACGAAGGGTAGGCAGGATGCCATAAAAAAAAAGCTGGAAAAGAAGAGGAAAGAAAGGGATGGCAAGAAATAAAGTCCAAAAGAAAGGCAAGGGGGACGGCAAGCACAGTGAAGGTTGACCAAGACTGACGGGGGGGGGGGGGGGATGAAGGATTCTCAGTCCGATTCTATTATGCATTTGAGAGAAAAAAGGGGGGGGTTTAGAATCAGAACTCAACAAACGGAATGAGAGGAAAGATAAGGAGGGAGAGGGAAAACCCAAAGGGGAGAGAACCTATCAAATATAACTCAAAAAAACCACAACGAATGAGTGGGTCAACTTCATGAGGGACCGGGGGGAATGCATTCTAAGAAAAAGTGCTATTCTTCAACACGAGAAGAGGTCAAAAATTGATGCTCAGGGAAGGGAAAGAATGGAACAATAAGAAGAGTATGGGCTCAATCTTCTCCGAAGGGCTGAAGCCACTTGGCAACGCAGAGGGGAACGTAAGGACCGAAGGGGACCCTTTTCCCTTCCCCATTACTGACGAGAAGGTCGACTGCTCACCACATATTGGGACTAAACACCAGAGAGGGAGAGAGTCCTTTAATAAAGGGGAAAAAGCGATAAAAATCGGCACGGGAGAGTTGTAATCACCAGGTCGAAAGTGTGAACATTGAAGGGAGATCGTTCCCTCCCTAGGCAGCGAGTGAAAAGTCAACTCCATTCTGACAGAAAAGGAAAAAGAAGAATGGATTTGGCCCACCGACTACCAGGTGCAGGATAAACAAGAGAACATCCGAGAACAAGAAGGCAAGTTAAGAAACGAAACACTATCTCAAATGGGATGTGCGGAGGGATGGCGTGCGTCAAAACAGGAAAGAAACCGAAGAGACATCGACTAACAGTTTTGTACTGATTCCGAAGGACCAAAACGCTCAAAGAAAAAGTTTCCATTTCTTAAGTAGTGGTCTGCTGGAATGAAGACTTGATCGAGAGTACAAGGAAGAAGGACGAAGCACACCCATTATTCAAAACCGAAATTGAAAGACGGGGAAGTGTGGGTGAGACGTTTATGCTCCGGGATGAAGCGACAGAGAAAAAATCTCAAAGAGAAAAAATGGAAAGCCAAAAACGGCAATCTTGAAGGTTCAGAGAAAGACAAGCTCAACATTGGGGAAAGAGGAGTGGGATACATAAACAGCAGTTTGACTCTGCCAGCGTGCGGGAGGCAAAGTGGCCGAAGCCTCGCAAAGACTCTAAGCCAGGGGATCAGCGGGTGCGGAACTCACTTAAGCGCGGCCATATTGCCTCCTAACCATAATCCGGAGGGCCGAATATTGGGTTCATAATCTTGTGGAGAAATGGGGAGAAAAATTTGATCAAAAGACTTTTGATTCACTTGACGTCAGAAAGGGAAACAGAGCCCGGAAGCGCTAATCGTAAACCGGGAATGAGATATTCAGTCTAAGAGGGAAACGAAACAGTAGATATGGAAAGGTACGAAAAGTGAGTATTCTTACCGAGTGAAAAGGTGGTCGCAAAAGAGGGGGGGGGAGGTCTCGTCAAGGGGAAAAGGACCATCGGAAACAGAAAGGGGGGCAATTTACATATTTAGAGAACAGGGGACGGCCTGGTTGGAAAATGGGACACTGAAATGATCCCTTACACAAGGAAGGGTTCAAAAAGAAAACTACAAATCATATGTTTATTAGATACCACGACCCCAAAGTGAAACAAAGGGGCAAAAACTAAGCAATGGGGGAGTGAATAATAGATGAAGCCCCAATAACTTTGAAACGTAGCCAGCGGGCACTACGCCAGATCCTCAAAAACCACCCCAAAACCAAAAAAAACGAAATAAAAAGGTGACTAACACATGTTCATATCCAAAGGTCTGGACGATTCTGACTAAGCCAATTGGGGTCAAAAAGCCACACAACCCCGGATACCGGAAGAATCGTATTATCTCCACCAGCAAGAAAGAATGAGAATATTACCTCACCGGTATGACAGGGAAAGGACGGTGAAAAGATTGAAAGAGGAATCGTCCTAGCGACGTCTGACAGAAAAAGATAGATCGTAATAAAAGGTTCGTAACTACTTTGGAACAAGTTGAAAGGAAATGCCGTAAGGTTCATCGTCGCGATTGGGGAAAGGAACTTCAAGATAGGGATAGGAGTGTAGACACCCCTCTCATACAAAGAGTAGTTCAGAATCTTCTCGTAAATAAGTGACGGCGAGATCGTACGAAAAGACAACCCACTGGGGGTGGGGAAGAGGGGGGGGTAAAAAAGATAGCCTGTGTTAGGCGAGGTGCGGTCGAAGAAAGACTGGGTATAGGGGGGGGGTAAAATCGTTTGGGGTCACGGAACATCAGACTTCATATTAGAAAAGGGAAAAAAAACGTGTCTAAACGAAATCTGACTAGAACAGGCATTTCCGATGGACTCGCATGACCAAGACAACACCAAAGTGCTACGTGTATTAAAAAAGACAAGATTCCAAGACAATTCACTGCGGAAGGGTACTAATTCAGGCATGAAACGAAAGGAAAGACTGATGTATTCAAAAAAGAAAACTATTGACGCCATAAGAGTCCAAGTCATGGCGCGCGGTATTGACACGAGGAGGGTCGAACTGACATCGAAGGCGAAATCATCGAACGAAATCAGGAAAAAGATACCTCCATTGATGGACGGTACATAGGGTTACTGATTACAGTAATCTTTTGGCCTATAAAAAGAAAATATTGAGAAAAAGAACGCCAATATGTAAACGACGGAACGAGCATCCAAATTGGAATAGGAAGTTAGGTGTTTCAAAAGGTAAAACGAATTCGGCGGAAATACATGGGAAGGGACTAAGGAGCAGACACCAAGTCAACCCACCGGGAAAAACAAAAGAACGGAACGCACAATGCCAAAAGGGGGGGCGGGGGGGAATAACACTTTTCGCGACATCAGGCTAGGGGAAAAACGTCAAAGTGGACACATCCACGCACTAACAATCGAGGGGAAGGTTGTTTTACCTACGAGCCAGTGGACCTGATTTCGAGTGAAGAAAGAACCAAGAAGCAGAGGACCACGAAGAAAAAATCACGGAGGAGAAACCAGTTCGAGGGCAGAACAGGGGGACTTGGTCCTGGAGACAAGCATGATAAGAAAAAAGAATTATGAGTGTGGGCCAAGGGGAGAGTCTCATGAAACATGACAGCATACGAAACCGCAGCAACAAACAAAGTCAGCGTGTAGCAAATGAGGTTAAAAAGGGAAACCGCGTTAAATTATCTAACAACAAAAGGCTTAGATGAAGAGGAGAGGGAAAACAAACAGAGGACTCCGGGGGACTGATCACGCGGAACGGTGGTTTCAAAAGGTGAGAGATAGGACTGAGAGATTAACGTGGGGGGACAACGAGAAACATTGCTGAGGCCAATCCAGATTAGGACCCGAACTTTGGTATCGCAGGGAGGAGGGGGTATTTGGTTAGGGAGGGGGGTTTTGGTGGGGGAGGGGGAGTTGTCTAGAAGGCAGAAGCGGACACCGAGAAGGTTAAAGGTGTACAGGCAGGAGCGGTGGAGAGCGAAGGGAGTGGTGTTGACTAGCGGTGGAAAACGGAACGCATGGAGGGATTGCTGATGTCGCTAGCCAAGGGTTCCATTGTTGGACTAAACGGGAGGCTGGTCGGACTGGCTCGTGTCCTTATTGCTTTGTTAGGGTGGGGGACGATTTCTTCAAAAACATAGGGAAAAGTCGATTAAATTAAACACCTGGGAAGGGGGGGTCTGCAAGGGCGGGGGACGTCTGGGAAAAATACGTGCGTTTTCGAATAATGCGGGATCAGTATTCGATAAGGCCGAAGAAAACCATCCTGGCAGGGAAAAGGGGGGAGTTCTGGATGAAATCAGGATCATATAACCGGGATTAGGTCCGGGTAACTAATGGCTTGTGACAACCGCCACGCAAAAAAAACAAGGAAGGTTGCGGGGATGGCCAGCTATAGTGCCTGTGTCAATACTGGGGGGATAAGTGGTGGAAGCGGTTACAACCGGAAAAGAACGAAGTGGGCTGGATCTGGCTACCTGGGAAGAAAGAGAGGGGTGTTAGGTCTGAGAAGGGGGAGGATCACGAGGGTGCCGTGGACGAACAGGTAAGAGAAGAGTCGCCATGAAATCTAAATTGGGGAATGATCAAATAGGGAATTATTGGGCGACAAAATTGAACAAAAAAGACCCGTGACGGGTCAAAGCACCTAAAACACTACGGAGATCTAAAAAGGGGACCAGCGTGCGTGGGGGGGGTATCCAAAGGACGAAAATCGTCGCAGTATTTTTGAAGAGCAGATTAAATAGAGGGGGGGTCGGGGGCTCTCTGGTTTTCCAAAGAAGTACACAATCGCTACAAATGAACAATGACTCATATATGTGGAAACGAATTACGGGAAGAGGGTACGAACGAGCGATAAGGCGTAAAGGACATACAATAGACTGCAGGATCGCTCTCCAAAGCGGTCATCCGGCTAAGGCGAGTGATGAAGGTAAAAGTCTCTAAACTTCGAACGGAGGTGGAGAGACTTAGCTGCGGAGGCTCAAGCTAGACGGGAAGAAAGGGTATTTAAGTGAAAACAGGGTGTCGTTGATGGGTCAAAAAAACGTCTGGGGGGGCATCTGTAGCGAATACCGTTTGTACAAGAGGGGGGGTCAAGAGGGAAAGAGGACAAGGTCCAGGGGGCAGTCAGGCGAATTTTGGGGGTAGTGTAAATCGAAGAAACATCTGGGAGAGAGTTGTACAACCTTTACGGGAAAAAGAGTGGAGATAAATGTGAGGATTGGGCAAATTGGGGGCAAAAAAAAAAGGGGCCGGACAGTTAAAAAAGCTGGTTTCAAGGCAACGCATGCTGGACTCGGGGTAAGAAGACGGGAGGAGAGGGGGAGCGATGCAAGGGGGAACCTTAAATCGAAGTCGGAACGATTAATGTCTCTAGTAGGTGGGGCAGTAAAGGATACGGAATACATGGGCAGAGGGAACGAGAGACCGTTTCTCCCGGCTGGGTCGTGTCGGAAGGGACCTTTGGCTGAAAGAGGGAGGGGGGACGAATTTAAGGGAAAAATACAAACGGATTGAGAAGCCAGCTATTATGTTCTTAACAAGGGAAATTCAATATTGGTGGCTCAATACTGCGGCATAAGATAAAAACAAAAGGTTACCTTCCGCGCGGGGAGGATGCTTCGGAACACGTGGGAGCTCTAAAGAAGGTTTATGGGTCACTACTAACAAGGTCGGCTATAAGTTTGGGGGGGGGGGTATTTAACAGCAACACGCCGGCGGCGGGGGCCGAAATGTTTTCTGAAATAACAGGGGGCAGATGGAGGGGTGGGAAATCGGAGCAAAAACGAGTCCCAAAGGACGAAAAAGGTGGGTTTGCATGAATTAGTTTCTGAGCTGCGATTGGTCGATCAGGATCCACGGAGAAAAACTTCCAATCACAGGTAAGGTAAAGGGGGAATTTTGGGCTAGAAGGGTGTTTGGAAGAAAAACGCATAGACCCCCATGGGCTGTTTCGAAGCGCAAAAGGCGCTGGTAACCTGGCAAAATAAGCACATCGACAAAATCGTGGGGGTGGACTGTGATCCCTCAAGAGGTGTATCGGAAGGTCTGAAAAAAAACTTTGGAGTCAGAGGAGAAAATGGAGTTCCAGGTTGCCCAGGCAAAGAATTTAAGGAGGGTGTAAAATGATGGAGGTGTAAGGACGGGGACGTCAACGAGGGCGGTAAGCTGAAAGAATGACAAGAAAAGAAAAACCTTGGGTGGACCAGCGGGATTTCGTAAAAAAGACCCTATTTGGTAAGGATATTTCGCGGATGGGTCTGGTTCCAGTGACTATACCGAATAGGGGGGCGCCTCACGTGAGGAATGTGGACGACCAGTCAGGCGGAACTGCGTGGGGAAGGGAGAAGGATAATGTATTTTCTGGGGGGGGGACAGAGGGGGGAGAAAAGGGGTAAATAAGCTAACATATCCTAGTGGGGGGGCCGGATGAAGAAGAGGGAAAGAAAAATCTGAGACTGAAAGACGTTGGCACTAATAGCAGAAAAAGAATTGAAAGGGGAAGTTTCGGGACACATTATGACCATTGAACGTAGGGTGGTGGTTGATTAGGCGGAGGGAGAAGAGGAATGATTCAGGAAAACGAGAAGTGGAGGGTTTCTAAGCGCAGTCAAAAAACAAAAACGGATTAATTGGAGAGGAAGGAGAGAGAAAAATCCCCACTTTAGGAAAACTTCAGGAGCGATCGCGCAGATAAGAAGACAACACCAATGTAAATTGGGGGACACTTCACTGGCGCCTAAAATATGGGCCTGAAAAAATCACGTAAAATGCTCAGTCATGTCATCCAATTTTGAAGCTCTGGACAGCCAGGAGATCCGTTTGAATAACAAAGAAGAACGGTAGGGGACGCAAAAACAAACAACCGTCTCCGCCCAAGTTTTGGGGGGGGGGACAACCAAAAAAACCCAGAAAAATAGGGTTCACGAATACCTTGGGGAAGACATTTCAAAACAATTCAAAGCTAACTCAAGGAGCGGATCATGCTACGCCACACATGTGGGAGAGTTAACGGGTGCGGCCACGGGAAAAGAATATCCTTACCCGAGAAGGTAATTTAAATCTAGCGGAAAATCACAAAGTGGATAGACTGTTCACCACAACAGGGGAAAAGGCGTCAACAGGGGGGGGGGGACCGCTACAGGAAAAAAGAAGAAAAATACCAACAGGAAAAGGCGTCCTTACGGATCGGAGTCGAAGCCCCCAAACGCTGGAAAAAGAGGTACCGACCCAAAACAAAATACACAAGCAAGAGGGATCACCGGGAAAAATATCTCCAGGTCGTTGTGATTCTATGAGAGAAAAAAAAAAGTTGAGGAGGGGGAGCGCGACCGGGGATCATAAGAGGGAAGAAGAACAAAAACACGCTCAAAAAAAAAAAGGACATAATGAAGGAGGGGTGATGGCGAGACCGAGCATTGATCGCGGTAATCGAATAAACATTATGAAAAAAACAAAAGTCAAACCTTGGGCTTCGGGGGTGTAGGCTCCAGGGAACAGAAGAAAAAAGGGTAAAATGCAAAAAAAAAAGTGGTCCTCCTCCGCTAAGGGGACATAGGAAAAAAAAGCTCTAACAGTGGGGAAGGGAGTGTCATAACATAACAGAAGCTGCGAGCACACGTTTGGGGGAGCAAACTTGCAGAGAACCACAGAGCGGAGCGTAAATCACGGGGGGAGGTCTTTTGTCAGGGGGGATGCGTACAGATAGCGCTCACCTCTTGGAAAAATCAGCAAAAACCTCGTGGAGAATGCTGTAATTGTTGCAGGAAGATCAAGATAGGGGAAAGTACACACCGGGGAAAAAGTGCACGGGGGCCTTCAGGTCCTCTCATAAAAGAAGGGAGGGCCGTTCTCTCTAACGTCTAACAGAATATGACTGAAAAAGAGAATTCAGTAAATAGGAAATAGAGCGAGCTAGAGCGGGTAAAGGCGATTGGTTGAACGGAGGGAATCGCTCGCAGCGATTGGCGACGAAACGGGTAACAATAACTGAACAGAATTGGGAATTGGACAATACAATATTTAGTGGAAAAAAAAGACAGTGGGGAAAAATTTGCAAAAGATCACAGGGGAGCCAGACGGCCATTACTGTGAGGTAAAAAAAAAAAAAAAACGAGAGCCTATTTTCTGTAAGAACCCCATCAAGGAAACGGAAAGAAGAAAATGGGTATAATCTCTATTAGCCCAAGGGACAAGGGGGAGGGACGGGTCAGCCGCCATCGCCAGGCAAAACGAAAAGAGGGGTCCAAATTAAGTAAATCCTGGTAACGACCGACAAGTCATTCAGGAAAACCTAATCGTAAAAAACTCACGGGAGCCGATCCGAATTGAAGACAAAGGGATAAACCCCTTATCCGGATCGAAAGGGCCCGCGGCCTCAGCAAAAGCGACGTAAAGGGAAATAAAGTCAGAAAGAGGGCTATTCGGCCGGATGAGGACTTTTTCTTTCCCATAAAATGCGTTCATCAGGAGAGTTTAGTTCTGCCGAAAAGTCTCTCGGAAAGATAGGTCAACCCGGATAGAAAAAAAAAAAGATTCGTTCAAGTCTTCTCAAAGAAATAAGGCAGAATAGGGAAAAAGAAAGACAAAACCCTCTTGGGGAGATGGAAGAAAGAACTCGCAGCCCTTTTCGGCTGCCGGTGCAGTTAAACCTAGTGGGGATGGGGGTTGCAGAGGGTGGTAACATCATAAAGGGGAAATCCTAAAAAAGGTTCACAAATTCATACTGGACTCTTTAAGCCAGCAGAAACCACAGGACAAAGATTTGAGCAAGGAAAACGGCCGAAAACAAAAAAATAGGGTGAAAAGTCACCAGCAGAACATCTCCAAACAGGGGGGGTCCAGGTCTTGTTAAGTAGATAACAAGGTCGGTGGCTTCGACCACCAGAAAATATGAAAGGGAAATGAAACGATACAGTCCAGGTCAACTGCTGGGAGGGCACAAGATCGGAAAAGGGGGTCAAGGAAGGGGGGGGGATAAAGCCAATCAGCAGATCTGAAAAAGACATGAGTGGGAGGGCCAGGGGTGGGTTGAAAGTAAAAAAGGCAAGTGAACGATAAAGAAGGAGGAAACAGGAAACGTAGGTTTTCAAATCACGAGAGCAGCAGGGCCTTGACCAAAAGCGTATGGTAAGATCGTGTCTTCATAATCAAAATGACGCAAAACGCCAAAAAGGTACCCAAAGAAAAGAAGACAGCTAGCCCGGCACATTCAAACAAATGGTAGAATCACTTGGGGGTGCAAAAAGGAAAGGAAGGGGAGAAAAGGGAATTCACCAACTCACAAGCGCCTCCAACTAGAAAAAAAGAAAAAAAAGGTGCAGTGGAGAGCAGACATTTGGTACTTATGGGGAAACTAGAATATAAAGGGAAACTTCCCATAAAAAAAGAAATAAAAGGAACGCCGGGGAGGGGAGAAAAAATTTCGTATCATAAGCTGGGGGAAAGGTGGGGGGTCAGACTGGGGGGGACACGGTCATACTCAGAAAAAAGAATATTTGTGTCCAACGGGGAGGAACTCAGTCACGAAAGAGGGGGAGAAAACTAACGAAAAAGCAGCTCCAAAAAGAAAAGGTAGAATTGTTTGTCCATATGCGACTCATGTGAGAGAAACAAACAAACGGGAAAAGGGGGAAGATAGAGATACGGCGAAGGGGAACCGAATCGCTCGGTGGGGGAACTGCATGGAGGAATGCGATATGAAAGGAATATATTAAAAACCGAAATGAACAGCAGGCGGTGATGCTATTAGAAGGAAAGAAAGCTTTTGCTGAACGACTGGTTTTCTCCATCGGTTTGTGATTTTCTGGAAAAAGGGTGGGGTCAATGGGGGAAGGGGAAGGGTAGGCGAGAAGAAGGAAAAAGGTAGTCGGGAGATAAACAGAAAGGGACATTGCTTCCTAGCGCAACGATTGTCTTCAGGAGGCAATAGGGAATCGAAGCTTATCGCTAAAAACAAATTGGGGCGACCATTTGTACGGGATGAGGTCTGTCGTAGAAAAAAGGGAATTCTTTCGGTTTATACTTGAAGGGAGTGAAGTAACGAGGGATTCTGAATACTTCGATAAGGAACACTATAAACTACCGTGTAGAAAGTGGACTGGCTCGCGTTAGGCTGTTTAAACGGGGAGGGTTTCTGGGAAAGAGGGAATCTGGGTCGGAAAGGGATTAAAGGGACAGCCACCGAAAAAAACTGTAGGATGAGATAGGAGGGGGTCGGCACTTCACTGGGGAGGATTAGTGGAGGACCGTCCAAGACCTGTGCATAAGAACAGGAATGTTATAGGGTGTCAAAAAAACATCAGGGTTCGGGGTTCGGAGAGGGGTCATCTAGGGGGGGGGTACATGCCGGAAATTATTCCCTTAAAGGGCACGCATTGGGTGTAACAATATCTGGGGTCGTAAAAAAATGGGACGAAGAAGGCTTTTGGCAGTGGGGGTTGTATCCGGGAAACAGAATGCGGTGGGAGACATTCGTCAGAGAGAAGAAGTCTGAATTTTGATCAAAAAAGGGTAAGGGATCAAGATTATTCAAAAAATGTATGATTTTACGAAAAAAAGTTTAAAAAAAAAGATCCCAAGAGGGCTTCACCGCACGGAGCCTACTCGTCTGTCAGTTTCACCATATGCATGTGGGGGGGATGGATAATAAGAGAGAGATTGAAGGGTAGAACAGGACTGGAAAGGAAGAGGGGTTGATCGAGGGTTCCATCTATCATGGTAAGAAGTGCACACGAGCGCCTGGGACCCGCAGGAAAAGATGGGGGGGGAAACTAAAAGTGAGAAAGAAGAGGTACTCAATTAACAGGATAAGGGGATTGCAAGACGTTCTTCTGTAAGATGAAGAGAAAGCGAGTCGAGAATGTCTACTTATCAGGTAGGAACCTGCGAGGAAAGGGCTGCCAGGGGGAGGGGTCCGGGAAGCTTAGGCGCGGTCTGAATTTTCGGAGAGAAAAGGGAATATGAGGGAAGTGGGTTGGTTTGAAATGGGGGGAGGAGGGTCATGGTCACTCTGTCGGAAAACAGGTAGGTTTTAGGGCACCGAAAATTCACTAAATTGAGGAAGGCGACGTTTAATTTTTTGTTGAATCGAACAGCTGGGCTCGGGTCTTTTTATTCCAAAAGTTCTGTGTTGGGGTGAGGATTTCATTGAGCTGGCAAGTGAAAAAAACCGGGGGCCAAAACGGGATACCTCATAGGGGTCTTACAAAACTGGAAGCCGGCTGTGTACTCTTGTAGAGAAAGGGGATGACTGAGCGAGAACGAGTCAAGTTGACTAGGTCATAAGAATCTTCCATAAAGTAGCGGAAGCGCTCGTTGCCGAGAGAAGAAAGAAGTATCATTCAGAGAAGCTACGCCAGGGCAGAAAGAGATTGGGCTGATAAGCAAAATCTTTCATCAGGTCGGAGAAACAAGATGGAAAAAATCACACGCTACGAAAAGCGGAGAATGACAGTAAGGCAATTATGGGGGCGGACGCCGAACCGGGGGAGAAATACAGTCGAATCAGATCCACAAATCAGGGTTAGCTGGAGGAGAGGGGGCTCTTGAGCAGCACTCGACTCTAGTGTATGGGTGGATTTTAACTAAGATACAAATTCGGAGAGTAGTTGGGGGGGGTCAGCTGAAATCATGAGAGAGGCGGGATCAATCAAGGGGTCTGCGCATTTTTTCCATAGTGAGGATTTTAAGCAAGAGAACGAGCCCAAGCCACTAGAAAAAGGAGTGTGGTCGAATTGGAGGGGAGGCTCAAGGGACGATTAAAGAGGGAAGGCATCGGAATTCGCCAATCCATACATGTAAAAAGTATTTTGGGTCGAGCTTGGGGGGGGGTCTTCGGAAAAGCTTAATCAAACGGAGGGGGGCGACTGAGATACAGATTTCCGGGCCGGGTGACAAGCAGAGAAAAAGAGACAAATTTGTCAGGGGGGTGGAGGTGTAAATCTTCCGTATCGAAGGGTGAAAGGGGTATCATCTGCAGTAATGGTGGATTGATTTTTTAAACTGAGGAAAAAGAAAATTCAGGGGTAAGACCACCGTGGGGTGGAAGGTCGAATTCAGAATGCACGATTAGTTAAGATTTCAACGTGACCAGTTGAAAAGTCGAGTCCAAAACCTTGGGGGATTGGAAAAAACGAGGACTGCTCAATATGGACCCGAGAGGATCGTAAACGTGATGATGGGGTAGGGCTAGGACCTAATTATGGGGTTGAAAAACTCACAATGGGGATCAGGAAAAGATAAGACGGAGTTACTGCGAGAAATGAAGGATACTTGTATTCTGGAGACCTAATGAACAATTTTAGGGGAAAAAAGGGGGAGGAAGTAGTTGAGCACATAATAAGGAGTATTTCCGGAGGAAAAAAGGGAGGGAAGGGGAAAGCTGCCATAAATTTTAGAACTAAGAAAGAAAGGGGACAGAAGGGGGTCATTGGGGCAAAAGAGTTCCAATGGTGATTGTGTTGATGATGCTTAGAGAAAGGCGATTGAAAAGGGGTCTAAGGGTGGGAGGGTGTACGAGAATCTCCAAACAACAATGAAATATAAGAGAGATGAGTCGAAACCAGACCAACAGAGTTCGAGACCGTCTACGAGTCGTACTGGGGCGTCAGATAATAACATCCACCACCACCGGTTTCTTGGTAAAAATTGAAAGGGGAGTCCGGAGAAAGACTAGGAACCGGGCTTACTTCAAATAGAAATAGGCGAGAGGGGCCCTGAGGAAGGGTGGGAAAACTGAGTCCAATCTAGTCTTTGCCGAATTCGGAGCATCAAAATTGGGTTCAACCCGGTGCGTTTCAACATAAGGAAGGGTCATGTAAGGAATTGCCTTAGGACTAGAAGCGATCTAAAAAGGTGGGGGAGTAACCAGAATGAGTAAACTCGACCGAGGGATATCAGTTTCACCTAGTCAAGATCGGAATAACAATCGTGTCATCACTTGCCTGCTTGTCATCGACAGGCGTACAGTGTTCACATGTAAATCACCGTGAAGCTAGTGAAACAAAACTCGTTGTAAGAAGGGAAAATTCGACGGACCACACACTTGGGTCCGTAAAAAGATAAAAAAAGGGAGCGCACGGGCCACAAACCGAGATGGAGAATATCCCCAAAGAAAAGGGGGCACAGATACACAGCAGAGTGCTCAAAGGAAACAACAGATCAAAGGGGTAGTATGGTGGCGTCTTGATAGGCTTCAAAGGCAAACGCCTGGAAGCGGATCTCATTCGAACAGCCATGTGGAAAGGAGAATAAGAAAAAAACGCCTACCCTCCAAAAAAAATTTACTAAGTCTATGTGCGTGGCGAATCCTAGGCATTTACGGAAGAAAGAAGCAGGAAGAAAAAAGCATATGACCCGTCTTGGAGCCAAAGGGAGGGGGGTGGTTGAATTAAAGGAAACCATCCAAGGGAATACTAAAGAACCTGGGGAATACCCGCCCCGGGGAGCAGTTTAGGAAGGGGAGGGGACCAAAAGCAGAGCATTGGTTATTTAGACAAACAATAAATCTGACGGAAGCGCAGCAGGGGGTTCTCCCAAACTCCAACCGCCATCGTCTAATGGATGGGCATGGTATTATCCGGTCACAGGCGAAGGAGTTCTTGGGAGGGTAAGAAAAAATAACTGATTCGAATTAAGCGGGGGGTGTGACAAGCTCTGAAGAGATTGGAAGGATCCACGGTGGGTCTGCCACAGGGGGGCCGAGGTGAACTTCAAAAATTATAAGGAGCCAGGCAGAGAATTGCCCATGGTAGAGGAGAAGCATGAGCTTTTCGAGGAAACGACGCGATTAGGTACCTAGAGGCGACTGTCGGTGTGCCCGTCCACGGTATCGAGACGAAAATCGGATAAGGGCTTCCAGAAGGGGAAAGAGGAAACGACAGGCAGTTTTTTACACTGGGGGAATCACCGACGTGGGGCAAACCTCACGGATCCATCTTCCAAAGTAAGGTTATGTCAAATCCCCCGACGAGAGGGGGGGGACGGGATACAAAGGCCAAAGGCAGAAGGAGTACATTGGAGTAGATGCAGCCAATAGGGGGACATTTATTGGGCTCCGTAAACCGGAAAAGGAATCCAAAACAAAAACAAAAATCGGGGGCGCCGAAAAATTCATAAATCCTAAGTAGCCAACAGGTTGATTCGGACCGAAGAAGAAGGAGCATCTAGGGCGGGCCACCCGAACGGAGCCGGCGCAGCTTGTCAAGTGATAGCAAGTGGGCCTTAGCCGGATAGAAGTGCAAAAAAAAAAGATTACGGAACGTCTGAAACAGAGGAAAAAATTAGCGAATCGCATTGGGAAAGAGGAGTCTACTTGGACCGGACCTTACCAGTACATGAATAGGATGAGGCGTAACGGTTCACTTCGAAAATGCTGCTCTATCGGAGGGGAGGAAAGGAAACAGAATAAAAGAGCTTCAGAGAAATACCTGCAACGCGACGTCTCAGGAGAAAAAACACGGATATGGGGGAACAGACATCTCAGTCTGTTGTTAGCTCGGGGGATGTAAACGAGGGGGTATGGGTTTAGGGTTGTAAATAGCCCGGCGTCTAATTTATACAATAAAGCGTTCTAAAATGCAACTCAGCAGAATAACATGGAAAACCATCGGGGTTCAACGAAAAATCTCAACAAACAACCACAAGACTAAAGACCTTCCCTGAGGCAACGGGTCAAAAATCAAGTCGAGAAAAAAATGATCGATGGTATAGCAAAAAGAATATGAGGAACCAAGCACAGGTTTGGGAAATGCGCTTTCGTGGAAGAGGGGGACGGATCAGAGCTCGGGAAGGGCAATCGAAACCAGAACTGAGAAAGCAGACTTCCAGCCATGAGGGAGGAACTGGGGGGCAAGTTCCGGGGTTTCGGAGTAGGGCTAAAACGCATAGGGGGTGTAAAACGAAGGTCAAAGCGCAGCCACTTGCAACAGGAGGGGAATAGTTCAAAAAGGGAAGCCGAAGTCTTCAAAAAATAAAAATCGCGCAAGGGAGCAGGCGCACCAGATCACAGAAGAAATCTGCCGCAAGACGTAAAAAAAGAATGGTATAATAACGGGAGTAGCGAGAACAGTCATGGAGGAAAAAGTAAGGAGGGAAAAACAGCTAGAAACCAAGCCTCCGATAAAAAGCAAGGTACTTTTAAAGCTAGTCGTTTTCAATGCTTGTAGGGCCTCTAATCGACTCGACAAGAACAAGCTACAACAAAAAGAAATAACCAAAGGAGAAACAAAGGGAGGCGCAGAAAGCAGGGTTGGACGGGGGGGGGGGGAGGTCCCAGCCACAGAGGAGTGGTACCCCGTGTACGTCTCATCGCGAAAGGAAAGAACAGCATCAAAAAGGGGATCATGGTTGTCCAAGAAGAACAAAGGGGGGTCCGCTCTTACTCAAAACCGAGGAGGAAAGGGGGAGGAGGGATGACCAGGAGCGGCGGGGGGGGAAAAAGCATAGAAACGGAGGGGGGCTGAAGGGTTTTCCTGTAGAAGAAGCTCCTTGGATAAATCAGAAGATGTGGCTGCGGATCAGGCTTGCCTCAAGCTTTAGAACCGAACTGGGGTTTATCGACGTCGGTGAAGGGAGGGCGTCTTTGTGGGCCGGAGGGTTTATAGACTAAAGAATGAAAAAGGTAAACCGATGTAAAGGCAGGCGATTTGGAAGGAGTAGGAGTTCGGTAAAAAATTGTGACCAAATCTGCGGAGGAAGGGCTGATGTATCTCTAAACGTGGTACTCCGGGGACCATGGTGGGGGGACAGAGGGGATGGAGAAGGTAGGGAGGTGATACTGGGGGGTTAACCGGTGTTCCGTCGAAGTTTTCTGAAGATGAGATGATGGAAAAGGACCCTTGGGGCTGCGAGAGACTTCGGGGTTGTACACCTACCTGGCGGGGGTCAAAAAGCAATACTTGATTGTAAAGCGGGAAAGAGGCCGGGAAAAATCTGTACCTCCACCGCAATTTGGACTGGTGCAGAGAGGACATGGAAGGTCACGGAAGGATCAGGGATTCAGTCGGGGAAAAGATGGGCAATCCCCGCCACGACCAAGACAATAAACAGGGCATTTCGAAGGGTTGTTGGTCTAAAGGCAGCTCTATTGGGTGAGGTCCGAAGGGAAGACGGGAGCAGCAGAAGGGCGGTATGGCAGGGGGCCCCGCATTTTGGATGGTTGGGGACTTTTCCGTCAAAAAATGGGGGTGGCGACACGCGGGCTAGAGTAGTCCTGAGGTTTAGAAACGCTAAGGAGATCAAGAGAGCAAAAGCGGATGATGTGAAAGAAACAAACCAATGACACCATCCCCAAGAGGGTCTCTCTCAAAGATCCGAAAAGGGTGATCTGGAGTGGGCTGCATGTGGTGGAGTATCCGGAGAAGAGGACTGCAGGGTGAAGGTCGAGCAGATCGGGGAGAATCGGGGGGTTGATAAATGGGATCAAATCAGGTTCCGGGGACAGGAAAAAGGGGGACTCCTGTACTTACTCATTATATTTTTTAGGACCAGGGAAAAGGACGGAATCGGGGGGAAAAGTAGAGAATGAGATTCCTACTAAAGAAGCGGCCGCAGTCAATCGAGAAGAGAAGGGGAGAAGGCATCAATTTTGGATGAAGGAGAAAAGGCCCGGACTGGGCTCTCCGGCACTGAGGCGGCGCCAACTCAGTCTTTAAAAAGAGGGGAAATAAAGGTGTTGAATTTGCAGGCACCGGGGAGGTTGGTATGGGCAGGGGATGGCTTTGGAAAGAGGGGTTAGGAATACGGTTCCAAAATTGGTTCTGCGAGACTTCAATACAAAGGTGCGTCATCGTTTGAGGTGGGGGCGCGAAAACATCGGTGTCGACGGGGGAAAATCACCTGCGGCGCCTTTGGATATAAGTCTTTTTTGGGGGTTCACCATGGCCGTGACGGGATACTCAAGCCTGGGGGACACTGAAACGGAGGGGAAGATTGGGCCAGGAAAGAGGAAGAATGAACGAAACGAAATCCCGTGGACTCAAGGGGAATAAAATGAAACGATCAGTAGAGATAAGCGGTGGGGAGCCTTTTGCCGTGAGAAAAATAGAGGAGGTCTACAATGGCAAGCTCAAGGCAAGAATGGCTCCCGTGGGGAATTTCATCGTGAAATTGAGGCAACGGCAGAGGGGGGAGGAACAAGGGGGTAAAAGATACTACAGAGATTTCGACGAAGGCCGCATCAATGTGCTGACGAAGCAAAGAATTGGCGGCGCGACTTGTAAGGTATACACGGGCGATGGAACGCAAAAAAGCGGGGCGTCGTGAGGCACAAGGGGGCGCTTCAGAATTTTATTGGACTGGGGGTCACTACGATCCCAATGTCTTTCGCTTATGGGGGTGGGGGTTCTCAGGAGGACATCATGCTAGCAGGAGGGGCGAGAAAAACGTTTTTTGAGAAGCTGTATCGGGGGAGTGTTCCGCAGAATTGGAGACGAAGAAAAAAAAGGACACCAAGGAAAGTTGTGCATGGGGGATTAGTCATGAGGTAAAGTAGGCAAGCGAATTCAGGGGAAAAAACACAGAAGGAGTAAAGGGCAATGGGGGGAGGGAATGTTTGACGGACAGTGCCCGGGAGTTCTACTGGGGGAGCTAACGCTCAAGTGCTGGTCCGGAAGAAAAATCAAACAAAAATCACTCACATGGGAGGGTTAACTTGGAAAAATAAAGATGCGATGTATCTTCCTTAGGGGGTCAAATAACTAAAAAATGGAGTTCGGCTGGGTCCGGTGGAGAGGAAGGTACTGCCATCAGAGGGGAAGTCGAATCAAGGCACGCGTGCAAGGAGACTGAAGTCCAATGAAAACCAGAAAACAAGGGGGGATCCAGCTATTACTAGGTTGTAGGGGAAATGCGAGGGGAAAAAAAAGATATCGTTCAAGAGAGTAACAGGAAAGGCTGTTAAAAGAGGGGAAGGTCTGGTTCAGGAGTACTGGGAGGGAATCTTACATGAAGGCTAAGTGAAGGGTAAAAAAAATTTGGTGTCAAGGGAGAGACCGGACGGAGCGGAATGAGCTGAACATCCCCTTAGGAATCAATAAAGGCCAGAGCGCCAACTTGCTAAAGGTCCGAAGTGGAACTTCATTTCAGGACAACAACGGTTACAAGGGAAACCGGGGGTGAGGGGGAGGCTTATAGAGGGAAGACTAAAGCGCAGAAAAGTGGGGGAGGTTCTATCTCTAAACAACAAGAGAAAGGAAAGAGAGAGGGGCTCTGAAAAAAAGGGAGCACCAGGCGAAGATCTCGCAGGCATATAAGCCTCATCAAAACAAAAGACCAAAGGTAGGAAGAAAACATGAAGCTTGCCGAAAATGCATTCTCACTAGTAGGGCAAGAAAAGTAGCACTCTGTCATAACGGTCTGACGTATTGAAGACCAGGTCCCCAGAAGAAGGGGAGGGAGTCAAAAGGAGGGGAGGCCCACTATCTCAAAGAAAACGAAAGATGGATACCAACGGGTAATACCTTGCCTGAAAGAAGATTAAAGAGAAGGAAGAAACATTCTCAACCCAATGGGGAGGGTAACGAATTTATAACGCCCCCTGGAAACGAGACCTTTTACTCGGGGAAGGGGTTATAAATCGGGGGGACAAGCAACGTAACGGGGGCATCAAAGGGGGTCGGGGTTCACCTTGACAGTATAGTATCCTCCGTGCCCTAAGTCGGAAGAACTTCTAACCTGACAAATCTCAAATGGGTGAGAAGTTGCAACGCGGAAAGACTTCTCAGGGGGCCCCCAGAAAGAAAAAAGAGACAAGCAGCAAAACTTAAAAAGGGGCATTATTGTATCGTGGGGACTTCTAAACAGGCCATCCTGCGGTGAAGAGACCACATGGGTGGGGAAGCCTAAAAACAAAACCGGGCTCAGAATCCAAAAATGCCATGGGTACAGGTGGAACGATTTGCTTGGCAATCGAAGGAAAAGCGAGGATAACAGCCGCGACACTTATAACCTTCCTTGAGCCTCTTGGGCTCGGGGGAGACAGAAATAACGCCTAAAAATTCAGGGGGGTGAGAGCACGGCCGCCGCGCTTTGGAGAGAAACGAAGACTCAACAAAGGTTGAGGGGTGAACAAACAATAAAATCGGGAATATATGAAGAGGGGGAAAAGACTGCCACGTCCCCGAAGACCGCCAGGGAGAAAAACTGGGAAGGCGCCGGGGTGGGGGAAAGAGGCGAAAAATCTGCTTGAGTCAAAAATAGCCTTACTTTTTGAAGAAACAGGTCCGAGTGTCGTAACGATAGTTGACAGGAAAAGAAAAAGAAGGAGCACGGGTTCACTCCTTCATAAAGGACAACGGAAACCATACGTAAAAAGCCTGTAGGGCCTCTTCAGGAGGGCAGTAGGGGAAGAGAAAAAACAGCTGATCTATAAGTAAGACTGAAGGGAGCCGGGATCGCGGGCCATCGCGGGCAGGAGTTGATCCATCGGCAAAATGGGGGCAGTTGTAATACAAAACAGATTGATATCAACACAAGGACGCCAGGGGGTTGAAATTTTAGAATCAAAGGATAGGACAGACGTAAGTAGGGTCAAAATCCCTACAAACCAGGGGGGAGGTGAGATACCCAACACCTGAAAACTCAGCCAGTGGAGGGAAGATTCGATGGCCCCCCATAATGGGGACAAAATTGCGCCGTCCAGGGGTGACACCCGCCAGCAGCCAAACGGGGGGACATGGGGGACGCAAAGAGAAAGTTCAGATCCTCTTGTCGCAAGAACTGGGCAGGAGAAAACCGGGGTTAAAACAGGAGAGAAGCAAGAGCATTAACAATGGGGATATCATTACTTAGCCGGTACATCGTGGAACGCGCAATCAGGAGAAAGTCCCATTCCGTAGATGGGAAGGAAAGAAACGATGAGGCGAGTGTTACCATGAAAGAGAGTACACTCATGCGTAAAGTTGGGGGTGTCAACCAAAGCTCGCGCGAGTCCCGCACTAATACAATTGAAAGATCTAAAGAAAGAAAAGGCGATCGGCAGGATCAATCCCACCACAAAAGATGGGGAAAATCCAATCTCCGGTCGGTTCTGGGCGGCGGTACGAAAGCAGAAAAACTTGTGGAGCAGGGGGGGAGAGTGGGTGGTCCGGTAAAGCCCGATTTCGACATCGGGATCAAACCTGGTAAGCGTTCCAAAATGGACAGAGGCGAAATCAAAGAAGGGAGACCACCCTGCAAATCTTTGGGGTCCCACGCATAAAGCCCCCAACTGACGGAAGTGAAAACCAGCAGGGGAGAACATATCCATACCAAGAGGAGGGAAGGGCTTTAAGAAGAAAACAAACCCAATCGTGTATTCACACCAAACGAGGAAAGCCCTATCCTGAGTTTTCTCGGTGGAAATGAGGGGGAGGGGAAAAAACAGAATATAGAGGGGATCCGCAAGAGATGAATAAAAACTTACCTCATTGTCGGGACAGATGGTTGGAGTTCTTCCGGCAGTCTGCAAAGGAAGAAGGTAAAACAGGAACATAGTTTAAAAAAAAACTTCAACAAACTGCCCAGGGGCAGTGATAGGGTGCGGTAATCGATTCAATGCAAAAAAAGAGGAGAAAGGAAAATCCAGTCCACCATACCACCGAAAAAAAACGAGAGGGACTAGCATACTGAGGCCAAAAAAGGGTCGAATAAATGGGGGGTGGAAGCGACAAATGACAGGAAAAAAAGGAAAGTTAAGATGGCCCCTCTATACTGAACCAAATCAACTCTAAGCAATGTAAGACGTTTGTACAAACGTCGCTAAGTCCTTCGTTTCATTGAAATATCATCAAATAAACGCGAAAACATAAACTAAAGCGAGTGCCGTAAAAGGCGGAAGTCGTACTGGCCATTCAGAAAAGGCATCCAAGAAAAACGTAAAACGGGTAGATCTCAATTCTGCAGATCGACGGGTGACTAAAAGCCAGAACACCCCTTCAGGGTCATTGGGGGGTTCCATAATGCGAAAGATTTAGAGATCAACAAAATATGAGTGTAAAAGAGAAATGACTCTTCTCAATTGAAACAGCATCACGCTAAAATTGGGTTGGACGGAAGGGTGAGTTGGGCGCGACAGTTCGGTTAGATCTAAACGGGGACCAAAAAATCGCAGGCGGTGTCTAAGAATGTTCAAAGAAAATTTAGGCCTAACTGGGGGGGAGATCAACGTTGGGGATGTCTGTTGTACGCTGGGGGGGAAAGGGGCGAAAGGTTGGATAGTCAATAGCTAAGCATGGCTTGGACGGAAAAAAAGATTGTACAATTGAGCGGAAAAGGGATTGTTTCGATGTGGAAAAAGTAAGAAGGCTTATGTCACGACCCAAAGGGTGTGATGTGTCACTGCTGTCGGGGTGCGGGTCGCGAGGTAGTCTGGGGGGGAAGGGGCCGTTAGAAATCGAGAGATTCTGAAGAGAACCGTGGGGACACTATCACTACCGGGGGAAGGAGGGTCGTTCGTCGGGGTTACAACCGTTGAAGTTGAGGGGGAGGGGGACAAAATTCTTGAGCTGTTTAAAGGGAAAACCAGAGGTACAGAAAAAATTCAAGAGGGGAGGCAGAGAATTTATTCCCGGCCGTCGCTTCTTTAGCCGTTGATCTGCTGTGAACCCAAAAAACGCAACCATGAGGGGGAGTTGCATGGCAGAGTCCGGGGGGTCGTAACCGATCTCTGTCATTCCGTATCCAAACCAAGAAGCAGGGCAAGCTGGTGAACCTAAAGAAGGTGGGTGGCTGGTTGGGGAGGCCGGGGGTCCGGAAAAAGATGAAAGGGGTGAGACAAGGAGGGATAACATAGGAGAAATTGGGAAAGAAAGACAGTAAAGGGGAATATTAAAGTAAGGGTACGACAACGAAGAACACCACGAGCCAAACCATGCGTCTGCCCGAGCCTAACCGCACTAGCGGGAGGACAAGCGCAGTTTTGTGTGAACCGACAAGAGCGTCGAATTGCTTTTATTAGAAGGGAAAAGATTTGTGAGGGTGTTCGACTACTAGAGGGGGGCAGGAAGGCACAATGACTCTAAGAAGTAAAAGAATTTATGTGAGGGGAGTACGGTCAGACTACTCTTTTAAGGGGGGGGGGGGCCCAAGCAGAGGTCAGACTTAGTGCGTAACGCGGGCAAAGCTGTGTCTATGCCTCCTATGAACCCCGTACGTCATATCAAAGGGGAACAATTGCGGATAAGCTCCTAGTGGGTTCTCTCACCGGGACGCTGGCGGATTAGGGAAAGGCGGCGAAAAATATTATTTTGATTGTGCGGCTCACATTGTTCGGCTGGGGTATGGGGAGGAGGACGTCGTGCAGCTGTCGGCTCAATACCTGTGTAAATATTGGGATGCGAGCTTCCCTCCAAAGGAAGGGGGAGCGGGGGGAGTGTGGGGGGGTATGAAAGCAGGAGGTTCTGTTAAACCTCAAATTGAAGGTGAAGGGCTAATGGGTTCGGTTCGTGAAAAAAAAGGACGTCAAGGTGATACTGTGTGGGTAACGGCCCATGCTAAAAATCGGGACCGGGCAAACGGACGTGGGGCGAAAAAGAAGCAAGGGGGATCAAGCAAATACAAGGAGGAAGGAGAAAGTCTAGGAAAAAAAATCAAATTTGACGTGCAAGAAATGGGGGCCCTTCGAGCTCCTTGCTCAGGCTTTCTGGGGTCTTACTGCCGTGAAGGCGTGCAAGCGGAAAAAAAGTGGGATTTCAAATATCATAGAAAAAATGAGTTAAAAATCGCAATGACGCAGAGAAGTTGTTCTACTAAGCAAGGAGGTCGAAGAAAAAGGGGGGTAAAGGCAGAAGGAAAAAAATCATGGGGGAGGGAGGGGTCGGACAGGGAGGGCTCAGAAGGATTTTATGGTTCTGTTCATACATAACCAATGGGAGGGGGTTGGTTCGCTGGAAAACAGAGGCAAAGTAAGGTTTGGTCGATAGTGTCCTGCGTATGTGCCAGAGCGGAGCATAAAACGATTACGCGCTCAAGGAAGGGGGGGTTGCAGAAAGGGGGAGAGTGGGAAAGGAGATATCTATCTATCATGAAGAAAGCACACGACTACCAGCATGGGGAGAGGGGGGGGGTTTTTGTGCGGAAGGGGCTCATTATCCCATGGTCTCCGGGGGGGAGAGGCCGATTCAGGATGTCACACGGTGAGAAGAAGCTCAACGAGGGGGTATCGTGGGGTATGGCGAGTCTGATCAGGACTGGTTTATGGGGATCATCGGCGGGGACGGGGTGCCCGTCTAATCATATATGGATTTTAAGGAAGCAGTGGAAAGGTGGCAGTGGAAAGTCACGGGCAAGAGGGCGGTGAACGGAGATGCATCCCAAGGAAAACAATTCTATAAACTGGTGATACCAGCGAGGAAGGATCACTATTTATGGAGAGGGAAACTGGATATCTTTCAAGGCCTCAATACCGGAATTCACTGACCAATCTGGAGCATGTTTTCAGAAAAAGACTAAAGAGTAAGGAAGTTACATGAAGGGGAGAAAGTTTGGTTACCCTCAAGGGGGGCAGTGGGGACCGGCGGCGACGATATTCACAGGGAGTTCCGGGAATTCAGAGCAGACTTGGATGCAATGTCCATAACGTGGGTGGAAAGCAAGGGTACAAAAGAGGGGGGGGAAATTTTGCAAGCAAGGGAAGGGGAAAAAAATGGACTTCGGGGGGGGGCATTATCGTGACAAAAAGCATGATGCGGAGTCTAAAGTGTGAGAA
>Ga0179591_1262951_pt1 | contig 31863 bp, 44 predicted proteins | sample CZOMad2_1_08_16f_FD_182891 | JGI IMG/M metagenome (GOLD analysis project Ga0179591, IMG submission 182891) | Vadose zone soil fungal communities from Angelo Coast Range Reserve, California, USA - CZOMad2_1_08_16fungal (PacBio error correction) | ecosystem: Environmental > Terrestrial > Soil >...
GGGGGGGGGGGCGGGTGTGTGTGAGGGTAGGTGGGGTGTGGTAGGGAGGAATGATAAGGGATGAGGGGGGGGAGGATGGAGGTGGGACGTGTTGGAGGTAGATGGAGAGGGGGTGGGGGGGGGAAGTTTGGTGGAGACAAAGTGTGTAGGATTGGGAGAGGAGGTGGGAGGATTTGGTAGAGAGTGGATTAACTGAGGGGGGGACAGGGTGGGGAAGGGGGGAGGAGGGGGGGTGGGAGATGAGGGAGGGGAAGGTGGAGGGGGGGGGGGGGTGAGGGGGTGGAGGATGGGGGGGGAGAGGGTGGGGGCCAGAAGGAGGGGGAACAAACGGAAGGGGAGGGGGGGGCGGGAAGGGGGTGGGTGGAGGATGAGGGTAGGACTGAGGGGGGGGTGGTGGCCATGCGCGGGACTCTGGTTCGCTATAAAATTAGCGGGGGCCACAGAAAAAGAACCTTTGGGGGCTAACAGAGTCTGTTTATGTCGATGGTGATCCGACAAAAAATATCTCTTTCAATCACCAAGCCCCGACCACGCCAAGAGATAACTTCTTACTCATTGCAACTTTTTTCATCAAGGGCCGGCATCACCAATCGGGATGCTCTAGGGAGGGGATTCGGTCTCGCGAACAGGGAATGCGAAGGAAAAAGAAACGAGTTAAGGGGTCGACTTAGAGGGGGATAAAAAGCAGAAAAGAGTGGCGAACTCTGGCGGTTCGACCGATATCGAGAAGAAAGCGGGAGGGGGGAGAAAAATGGCACACAAAACCAATCAAAACCTGTCGGAAGCAGATGGGGAAAAAGATGAAAAACCTGCACGGCCTTCGGTTTTGAACAAGGTTTGAAAAACCAAAAGCGTCAGTTCGTGTGGGATTTCGTCACGTATCAAGCAGTATAAAGGGCACATCCAAAAAAAGTGGGGGCGTGGATCTGCCGTTGAAAGTCCTACCCAGGAAAGGGGGGGTAAATCTGGGGGGTCCGACGCGGAAAAAAGCAGGTGAAGCCTCAATCGCGTCAGGCTTTATATTTCTCCACGACCTTGCAGTTGAAGGGGAACGAATTTGCAGGTAATTGTCTCCAGCTCGTGTGAGGCTTAATAAAAGTTCTGGCGGGGGGGGCCCTTTGGGAAAACAACTTTTTATCGGTAATTGCTGACACAGGGACAGATCGGGCAAACTTTTCCCTCGGGTCTTTGGCGGAGGGAAAAGGGGGCATCGGGGGGAGGTGATGGTGCCTAAAAAAGTCCAGGCGTTGCGGGCCCGAAGGACTGAAAGCCTTAGACGCCCTGCAGAAAAGGAGGGCAGACGCCCATCGAGTTGGGTGTTTTGGCTGGCACGAATCGAAAAAATTTGATCTAGGATCCATCATCAATGGTGGAAAGTCGGGGAGCGGTTTGGGCCGGAAAAACGCATAGACAGAACATCCATACAGGTCTGGCTGGAATCATTCTGGGATGAATTCTTTTTATAATCAAGACACGCGGTGAAGGAAAGGTAAGGCAAAAATTTTGCGACCGGAGGAGTTTTCAACAACGGATTAACGTGGAGGCAGGGTTTGTTCAGGGACGCTTTTGGGGGGGTGAACGCATCGGGACTCCATCTCCTTCTTCGGACAGGAAAATAGGGACCGGAAGGGAGGGAAAAGGAGTCGTTTCCAATGTAAGGGAAAAAAGCAATGGGTACAGCACGTGGGGAGACTATGGGCGGTTTTTCAGACCAATCAGACCAGGTTTGGAAGCCGATCGTGGACCAAAAATGAGGGTCGCGAATGCCAAGTGCTCTTGGGGAAGACAAACATGAAGAAACCCCCGTATTGGCGGGGTCTGGGACCGGCCGGGGAATCGGCCTGTTGGTAAAGAAAATAGCCAGGGGGTAAATGGAAATTATCGAAAACTTACGCACAAGGCGCGCCGCGCGTCGGGGGGGTCAATGGGGACCGTTAATGATTCTTCCTCTGAGGGAATGTGGGGGAGTCAGAAATCGCGCACTAACAAAAGAAAGTCCGGGTAAGGGTAAAAAAAAAAACATCACCGTCTCGGGCAGGATTCTAGTCGACTAACGGATTTGGTGATGCCGAAAAAGGGCCTTTGAAAAAAACCCAGCTAAGAAGGGCCATGTAAAAAATCCCGCCTGTATTGATCACCAGCACGGCCTATCTCTCAACACACGGGAGAGGAAGTATCTGGGGAAAGGGTGGGTTCAGAAGGTCTGGAAACGCGGGGGCTAGCAAAATTGAGAAAAGTGACAGGATGGGGGGGGGGGGGGAATAATAGACAGTCAAAGGACGAGGAATAGGGAGATGCTGAATTACGTGATTGTGTCACGAAAAACACGGTGAATTGTGAACGAGGATGGGGGGGTGCGCAAAGGGAGAACTCAACAGATGCCCATTGGACACACGAAAGTACATCCTGACAAACCCAGGAGTCGCGCAGGAGAGCGGGGAGTAACATAAATAACCGATCGTTACACCATGGATGGGGGAGGGGGGCCCTGCAAAAGTAGGCGGAGAAAACGACCCAGCCAAACAGGCGTGTTATAGTGGACCCATTCAATGGGGCCCACGACAAAAGGGGCTCGAGGAACCATCGCGCCTGCGACGAGCGCAAGACCACACCCGGCCGTGGTCGGAAGAACATGATAGCAAAGAACAGTAATGGCAGGAGGGTGTGGGCAGAAAATACACACCCGCCAGCGTCGAAGGAAAGGCAAGATTCAAAACCCTCGCCGAGCCGGAGAGGTTCATCTTTAAGAACGCAGTTCAATTAAAGCGCTAACCTGGAGGGGGAAACAGCCGCCAAGAATCACGAATCAGGCTTGTGGCAAAGCAAAGGCAAACCCCGGACTTAAAGAGCCTTAGGGACTGTCCCCAAACTAAACAATAGGCCAGCAATACCGGCCAAATGCCAGGGGGAGTCGAAAAGATGTCCCGTCCAAAATTGGGCAAAAAAAGGAAGGATGGAGCTAGAAATGTGGCAGGGTTCGTGCCCAGCCAAAAACCTATCCGGCAGGGCTCTAACAAAGCAGGAAGGCGTGAATTCATTAAAGGTGGGTTTGGGGGGGGGGGGGGGGGGGGGTGGGGTGGGTGGGGTTGGGTGGGAGGGTGTGTGGTTTGGTGGGTTGGTTTTGGTTGTGTGTGGGTGGTTTGTTGGTGGGGGGGGTGTGTGTTGGTTGGTTTTTTTTCCACCCTCCCCTCCCCCTCCATGGACAGACGCTCAAAGAGGAAAGGTAAAAAGTGTGGAAGAAAAAAAAGAGAAAAAAAGGAAGGGCCACCTCCCTACATTTGGGGCCAGCAAAAAGATCATTGGACAAGGACGCAATGCGGAACGGAATATAAATGGGCTAACAAGCATGCAACGAGGGGGAACGACGCGCGAAAATTGGGAAAAAAAGGGAAAGGGATTGGAAACGCCCGGCGGGAAATGCGGGAATGAGTGAGGCTGGGGAGAGGGGGCACGAAAATTACCGGAGTTCAAACTTGAAACGAGGGGCAGGCAGTGGGACAGGGGGGTCCGATTGGCCACAGAAGGAGCTTTGGGGCTGTCTGAGATAGAATGCTGACCAGCAACTGAACAGCCGCGCGTGGCTGGGACCAGAGGGTAAAATAGAAGCCTTCGTGGAAAAGGGGCGGAAAACGGAGGAAAATGGAGAAGGACAAAGGCAACGGGTGCGCGAAAAAGATAATCAAAGCCGGCCTAAAAAGATGTGAGACCGGCCTCGGGGGACCCGGTCAACAACAACCGAGTCGCACGGGGAGAATTCGGCGGAGGAGAGCGAGGGGCTGGAGTGGGAAGAAAGCGACGTCAAGCAAAAATGGTTATTCCCGTACGAAGGATCGGAATCTCTGAAAAAGAAAAAAAGCCGCTCGATCCGCATATAGAGGGATTTCGAAGACCATCCGCAACGATCAGAGCCACAAATAAGCCGGGGCAAAAGGCGGATGAGGTCGTTAGGAAAAAGAGCCGCCCGAGGGTGAAGGAAAATTGGGGGGGGAGCAGTGCCGAGGGGAGAATCCCCACCAGGGAACACGCTCAGGAATTCGGGGAAGTAAACGGACATGTCCAGGATCTTGCTTCATCGAGGGAAACAAATTGGGGAAAGAGTTGAGGACGAGGACGCAGGGAGGGGAGAAACATTCAAAGGGCTTTGAAGACCCAAGCTGCCTGCGACTTAAAAGCGCGGAAGAGGGACCATCTACAGGAAGGTTGCCGGGGCAAGTCGGTAACGACGACAATGTTACAGGTAACCCGGGTGGGGGGAAAAGGGAAAGGTTTAGGGTAGAGAACAAAGAATCTACAAATTCGTGGGGACTAAGAGAATGACCTTGGAGAGGGTGGCCAACGCAGCAGCGCTAAGGGGTTGGAAGGAGCAATCAAAACCACAGTTGTTGTTCGACAAGGGGGGGGGGGAACCCAGAAAAAATATAGGATACAACTTCACAAAAAATTAAGGTTGCGGGGGTGAACTTCTGCCCAACAAAGAAATCAACGTGCCGTCCTAAGATAGGAGGACGTTTCTGCTTTTTCGAAAAATGGGGATTCTGTAAAGAAGAATGGGGGGGTGTGGGGGTGGGGGGGGGGGGGGGGGGGGGGGTGTGTGGTTTTGGTGGGTGTGGTTGTTGTTTTGGGGGGGGGGGGGTGGGGGGGGGGGGGGGGATAATTTTAAATGCAAAATCGATCGTCATCCAACGAAGCGGGAAAATAAGAAAGCGCTTCGTCTTATGATCTCTTCTTCGGGTCGGGCCGCTGGGACCGTCTGAGGTTTGCTGATAAATAGATTATTTGGAAAGGGGGGGAAAATCGGTAAGAGTAAGAAGAGGTTGACAGGAAATTGTAAATGTCAAGTAGGAGCTGAGTAAGTCTGAAAAAAGTAACGCCCGTCCGCCTGTTTCCTGAATCAAAAACTAAAGAAAAAATGAGCTCCTAGGGGGGGGGAAAGGGGGCACAAATTCTTCGCAATCTCTGAAAGAAGGAGAAGGGGAAATGAGGCCTCTGAGCAAGAAAAAAAATTAAAACTCACCTTGCAGCAAAAAAAGCAACAAACCACCGAGGGGATGCACGTGCCAAAAGGCCTGAGTTCTTCGATCTTCACAAAGAAAAGGAAGAGGGACCGAATTGGGGCTATCAAGCCTCGTGCCTCCCTTCGGCATCGAAAAATGGAAAATCGGCATAAAAAATCGGCGCGGAAAGGGGCTGGGGACCTGGACACTTCTTCCGGGAAACAGCATGAAAGAAGGACGCGCCTCCAGACCGAATCCATTATGCCCGGAAAGACCTTCAAGGAAAGATGAAAACCCGATTTGATTAACTATCCATATTAATCCATAAACTGGCCATGATAGCCAGCCAGAACGTGAGCAAAGAGGAAATCCCTACCTACACATAAAAAGAAGAGGGGAGGTGCGCCGCTCGTGTGAAAGGGGACGGGGAAAAGACTGGGGAAGGACGCAAACATTCGCTTCTGACAAACACTTGGAGGGGAAGAAAATTCGCGCATTACCGGGGAATGGAGTTGAGTGGGTGTGATCATCTGGTTCGCCCCACAAAAGGCAGTTTGGGGGAAGGGGGGGGGTGAGAGGAGAATATGGGGCCCGACGCAAGGTCTAAAGGTGACATCACCAAAAGACAAAATGCCTCTCGATTGTTCCAAAACCCCTAGGATCTAACAAGTACATCTGGGGGGGAGGGGAACCAAAGAAAAGGACATGGACCATAAAAGGGGAAGTAAATAGCTGCCATTCGTCGTCCGAAAACGCACCCAGATGAAAAAATGGAGCGAGGGGGGCGGAAAGCTTTCACCTCTGCGGAGGCAGGCGAAGTCCTGAGTCCATCGCGAAGTAAGGGGGAGGGGGCTCGGAAAAAAAACGAGACCCTAAGGATGTAAATACTGGGAAAAATATGAATCTGAAAAGCAAATTTCCGCTTGACATGAGCTCCAAAAGTTACTGAGAATCCGATCGAAGGAGGGTGAATGCGAAACCGCAAACCGGAGAAAAAAAAAAATGAAGGAATTGACAAAAATCGGTCGTCGGGAGTCACGACCATCATAACATTAAGAGAAGAAATTAAATTTGGTTATTTATCGATTTCCTGCGACGCTGGGAAGGCGGGGGAAAAAAAATCGCGCGACCGCTACTAGTCAAGGGAGCGGAGGATAGGGTGCACAGATCCGTAGCAAGCCTTACTTTACAGGCAGTAAAGATGTGCGGAAGGAGGGGATCCGACGCAAACTAGATTGAAAAAAACAAAAAAGCCAGGGCCCTAATCTCGGCAACATAAGAGGGTGGGTGGGAAAGGGGATTTTCTTTGACATGCCCCATCAGGGGAGGCGCGCGGGAATTAGCGGGCTAACGAATTAGTGCAAAGGGTCACACGAGGATAAGTTTCCGGCAAAAAAAAGGTCGCATCACAAGAAACGAAACGATGGGGGAGTCATCCTCGAGGGCGCAGGGGAGGGCTGGTTTGGGAAATCGAAAAACTCAAAAAGAGGAAAACGATTGGGCAGCCATAGTGGGAAAAACTGCAACGCACGGCGGTTGAAAAAAGTCAACAGAATCGGTCAGTGGAGGGGTTCGGAAGAAGAAAAAGACGGCATTTCCCAGCAAGCGGGGGAGGCAGCCGTAGGGAGGGGGAACTATTCCGGGTGGGAATCTTGGGGGGAATGACAGTCCGCTTGTTAGCCAAAGAGAGAGAGGGAAACAGAAGGGGTCACGACCATATTCTTTTAATGTGAATTTGAGGGGAAAAGTTCAAAAGAAGGGTTCGGAGAGAACAATTTGGGAGGTTGGTTTGCCAAGCTGTGTAAGTAGGGGCTAACAAAACAGTAATGTAAGCGAAGGCCGCTCGGGCGGATCGGATCGGGGGAGGGGATGGGGGGGGGCACAGACAAGGATTTACCCGAGACTGGGGAACGGACTGGAAAGACCATGAGACTTCAGCTTCGCCAAGATCGAGTGGTTGGGGCTGGGAAGGAAGAAGAGAAAGAACTTCAGGGAGGGACCAAGAAAGAAGGGGGGGATCTTTTTAAAAAAAAACTGTGGGGGGACACAAATGGGCACAAGAAACAACACTGGCCTCCAGCTCTATGGGAAGCAGGACGGAGGCAGGGGCGGTAAAAAAAAGAAATGCGGATGAGGGCACTTTTTAGATGCAGGAAAAAAAGAGAGGGTTCAGCAGAGTCTGCAACTGTTGGCCGCTAGCCGGGGTTGTGAAAGAGGGCATCTTAAAGGATCAACATCTCCTGCGGGGAAAGAAGAGACAGTCGAGGGAAGGCGTCGTTTTCCCCCGGATAGAACCACGATGCGACACGCTGGCCGTTGAAGGGGCTATCAAGGGGGAGGTACCACTAAGGGGGCTTTTAAAGATCGGAGGGAACAGACGCCGAGGGTCGTATTCACCGGGCGTGGAGGAAGGACACCCAGCCGCGTTAGTCTGGGTCAGGGCGCCGTAAGGGGGGGGGGGAAAGTCGGCATGAAAAGGTGGGAAAACCCAAATAAATGGTTTGAAGGGGAGGGGGGAAAATGTACGAAAAACCGGCTAGACCTCTCGAACTTCTGTTGGCAAAACCTAGGGGTTGCTCCCAAACTTGGTGATGTGGGAGGGGAGAAGCTAAACGCAAATTAGGCTGAGTGGCGGGCAAACCATCACGCAGGCCATAGGAAAGAGCGGCGGCACTTTTTCTATTAACGGGTCACTGGGGGCCGATTCCCGAGGAGCGCAGCAAGGAATCATGGAGGAAATCCAATCCAAACATCCGAAACTCGCTCACAACAACATCGAAAAGAGAATAGCCGGAGGGGGTGGGTCAAGAAGGGGATGGTGGGAGGAATCAGAAAAGGAAAAATTAAGGGGTAGAGGACGGAGTCAGAAATACCATTCTGCAGATCCAGCGGAGCATATGTATGCCATCACGTGAATTGTTGTGGCAAAGAAAGCGCGGATGACACGAAAATCGGAGTGTTGCGCGCTTCTGACTAAAAAGAAAGAAAGCCAGGAAGGCATGTTCGCCTGACAAAACAGACCGAAGGGAGAGCACCAGGGGAGGGAAGGGTAGGGAAAAAGAAAACGGGATACAATTTCAACAAATGGACTGGTGGGGGAGGCAGGGAACCCCCACGGACCCCAGAAAAGAGTGTGTGTTGTAAGTTTCAAGGCAAAAATTGTCATCGATAACCACGGGAGGAAAGTGGGAGACATCGGAGGAACCAAACAGGGCGTGGTCGAAACGCCCATTGATAGAAACTCCGCCCAGGGAAGTTCAGGACCAAAAAAAAAGGGGCAAGGAAGGGAGAACCCGACGCTTTTCCAAAAACGCAAAGGTGAACCAGCGGCCGCGGAATGAGTTAAAAATAAATTTCAAAGGAAAAAAGGCTATGCGGAAGGAAGACCCCGAAATCACTGAAAAAAGGGGGAGCAAAAGCGAGCATTACCCCGGGGAACACGCCTTTCAGGCTATCCCAAAAAAAGCCCCATGAGGCTACAGACAAGGGAGCCCAGCAGGGGGGGGACTCGCAGATGCAGGGGGGGGGAAAGTCAAGTAAAAAAAAAAAAGTCCAAACAAGGCGCGGAAAGAGGGGAGAGGGAGTTTCTTGTCCAGCCTAACCAAAGGATGGCGCAGGAAGAATCAGCAAGCTGCGGGGCCGGGCCAGTTCGCGGTAAACCTGGAATAGGAAACCTCCAAACGAAGGGGAAAAAAAAAAAGCCGCAGAAAAAAATAGGGTTTCCCCCTAGTGCCGTAAAAGGGGTGAGACCATACTGGAAAAGCGGGAGGAAAAAAAAAATTTACTTCCTCCAACTGTGGGAAAGACGCAATGACGAACACGGAAATATGTCGTGAGAAAATGGAGGCAAAAGAAGAGAGAGCTAAAGAAAAGAAGTAAGCCCACCCTTGAATGGATTGGGAAAGAAGCCCGGCGTACTGGAAAAAAGAAGGTCAGAAAGGGATAGGGGTGGGAGGAAAGAAAATCCACCTTTCGGGGGGAAAAACTGGAAACCGCGAATGCGTTTTACGGAAAAAAAAAAAAAAAAAAAAAAAAAAAAAAAAAACGAGGGGTGCCACGCGAATTCCAAAGGTGTTTGAGCTGTTCGGGAGGATACTTTAGGGGAGACAAGGAAGCTCCCGCGAAGAGCTATGAACGCAAAGAGGACCGAGGGGGACGGCCGGACTCGATCTACAACTGGAGCATGTTTAATTCGCGGCGCACAGTCAGCCAAAGAAAAGGGGGCATGCAGGAAAGAAAACTTAGGAAAAAAAAAACAACCAAAAAAGGACGACGTGCAGGACGGATTATCTTTGGCAGGCGGGTGAGGGGAAAGAGAATCTGGTTCGTCGGGCATCAAAGCGAGACATACTGTTTCCAACTTAGGGCGTGCGAGAGAGGGAGACCGGCCGAAGCTCAGGAGAGGGGGATTTCGCCTAATCCCATCCTAGAAGGAAAGAGAAAGAAAAAAGAAGAGAGGGGGGAGGCTCAGTAATGAGTAAAAGCCAAAAGGGAACACCGGGGGAAACGGGAATTGATCCGGGCCCCCAGTGGCATTCCCAAAAAGAAAGAGACGTTAGAAGAAAAAAAAGTGCAGCGATGGCAAGAAAAAAGCGTGGGAGGGGGGGCTTACATCAAAGCACAGCATTTTCCAGCTGCAACAAGGGTCGGACCACAAATCCTGACACGTGCGCCACTTCCGTGCGGTGGAGACTCAAAGGGGAAGGGGAATTCTACTACGAAAAAAGGGTTCCGCAAAACGAGAAATCGATTCAGTTTGCAGTGAGGAGGTAACGCCCTGCGATAGCAAAGACCAATTATGGAAAGGGAAGTGATTGCTCGAAGACAGCTTGATAGGGAAAGGGGGATTCTGTTGTCCCATCAACGCACCGGGGGGGGGGGGGCAGTTGGAACGCGTGGAGGCATCACCAGACTTGGGAAAGTAGCGGAAAATCTAGCAAACCGAACAAAAAATGCCTTGGGAGTGAGGTCTATCACAGAGATACCAAAAGAAAGGGAAAAAGACGGCCTTGTCAAGTCATGCGTTCGGAAAATGAAGCAAGGTTGAGGTTCAAAACCCGGGAGTGGTCTCTCACCAAAGGAGACAGAGCAAAAGGCAAAGGAACTGATGTAGCGAGTTCAGGGGAGTCAAGGGTCGGTGCCAACTGGATCGAGGCTGACGAAAAGGAAGCTTATGGGGAAATATTGTGAGGGTGAACGGGGTAACAATCTTCAAAAAAAACGAGGTTTACTGGGCCAGAAGGTGGGAAAGGATTGGAGTAAAACCCGGTAGAGGAGAGGTCATTCTGGGTCCTTCAGAGCTCACGCCGCGGTTTCATCGCCAACGATGAAAAAGTTTATCGCCGCAGGGGGGTTAAGGGGGGTGGGTTCACATTGTCATTCGAGGCAGGGTAACATTCGTCCTCGGAGCGCGGGGGGGGACTGAGAACAGTCCTTGCTCACGGCGAACTCACAAAAAAAAAATAAGGAAAAGAGGAGAGTGCAGAGCAACTTATGACCACTATATTCGAGATTTGGGACGAGACGGAGAGGCCAAGCTGAGGGGAGGATCGCCAAAAAAGCGGAGCAAGGTGCGGCAAGTGAAGGGGGCTGGAACTTACCTGCGCTGAGGACCAAAGAGAATTACATTCGCCCAAAGACGCATCAAGAAGAAAAGAACGGGGAACTGGCCCAGGCAAACGTAGAGGTCAGGACCACCTAACCTGCAAAACTCAACATATTATCAAAACAATAAGAGGAAATGATCACCATACATGACGTCGCCACGGGGAGAAAATAAACCGGAATACCTCTCTCCATACGAAACGAAGCTTGATTGGCCGCTATTGATGGAGAGAAGATGGGTTGACATCAAAAAGGCGGGGGCGACAGATCCGGGGTAAACGTTTCCTCCGGAACGCTGGGGAAAAAATGAAGGAGGTCTGGGGGAATCAAGGGGTTGCCCGCACTAAATCCATGGTGCAGTAGGGTGGGAGAGGGGCGAATGGGGGCAGAGGGAAGTCAATTTCTAATTCAGAAGACCCGCGAGAACAACTCCCCTCTGAACTCTCGCAAAAAAAAAGCAAAGCAAACTATCCTCGCAATTGCGACCCGAATGTGTAGCTGAGGGGGGTCGAACCATAAAAAAAGGTCAAAGAAAACGGGAAAGAAGTGGAACTCTAGCAGTGTCGGAGGGGAAGAAAAAAAAAAAACTGGAAGCTGTGAATTGCGTTCTAAGCGGTGTAAAACCAAGGAGGAGGCAGATCCTTTGGCCTAGAATCAAAAGTGGGCACTCGTAAGTGGGGAAGGTGTAGGAAGAATTGGAAGCTCACTATTGTCGATGAAAGATCAAGCGGGGGGGGGGGGGGGGGTGAGGGCAGGGATGTCTGCCATTTTGGCCTTGAGTCGAAGAGCGGGGGCGGGGGAAGAGAAGCCGTAAAAGAAAAAGGGACCGGGACAGACAAAAATATGTCGGGGGGGGGAATCAAAGAAAAAATAATAAAAAGTAAGCCTCCAGAATCATTTTGTGCTGAGAGGGGTCAAAGGGGAGGGGCGGAGTGTTGTTAAGGCTACTATACGGCGGAAGCAGGGAGGGCTCCATATTTCAACCGATCAAGCCATGACGGGAAAAGAACGTGGGGGAGGGGGACGTCGATTTGATGCCCGACAGAAAACGATTTAAAAAAGAAAACCACCCGCCAAGCAGAAGGGGAAGGGCTCGACCTCTTTGGGGGTGAAAAGGGGAAAGGTGTCAGCGCTGCCGGCATGCACCAAGAGGGAGAGAGCTTGAGGGGCTTCAAACAGTTTGAGGAGAGTCATCAAAACAAGAGGAAAATACAATGGAAAGGGAGGTAAAAGAAATGCCTTCAAGGGGGCACGTGGGCTGTCAAAGGGAGTATCTCTCTCAGAAAAAGGGAATCAAAAGGCACTGAAAAGGAATTCAACGCGAGGTGAGAAGTCGGTAAACAGAAAAAGGCGTTCAATTGGTCAACACAGAGAAAAAGAGGGTTCAAGGGCGGATTGGGAGGGGAAAAACGACCTAGAACCATGTCCAGCCCGAAGAGGGGAGAATTCAGAAGGTCACCGGTGCGTGGAAAAATTTTTGTGAAACTATTTGGGAACGGGACGCGCCAAAAACCAAAAATAAAAAAAAAAGATTAAGGGGGGGGGACATCAGGAAGCGTTCAGCATTTCTCCAAGAGAAACTTTGTGGCGTCATTTGTGTAAGTACGCATCAGGGAAAGAACGTGGGAAGAAGCAAATTTCAGAGGTTTTGGGAAACAAACTTATGATAGGGGAGGATGCTTAAATTGCACGAGGGAGAAAAATCCAAGAGTTTTGTCTATTCATTTAAGGGGTACGGTTAAGGGGGGGCACTCAAGGGAAAGTGAAACCAAACGAGAAAAAGTGGGCCCGGACGGAGAGGATTACTTCCACTCCGGTGCGCCGCCGCAGAAAGAGTTTGGGTGTGGGGGGGTGACGAAAAGAAAGAAGAAAATTGGTGGAAACGAGAAAATACTGGTTGGTCATCTATTGAGCTTGGGGGAAGGGAAACCATGGGCATATGACGACGGGCATCAGGAAATATCCCTTGTGGCTGCTTGCCGAAGGAATTGATGCATGGGGGCGTGAAAAAAGCAGAGAAATGTCTTAAGTCAGACCGGGGTAAATCATTTGAAAGGCCCTCCTGAGAGGAGTCGTGACGGCCTGTGTGTAGGAATTCATTTTAGTTAATGGGAGAAAGATGAAGAACATCTAGAGGGTTGGGGAACTTGGGTAAAGCGGAGGGTACTGCCCCCCCGGGTCAAAAAAAAAAACTCAGTAATGGAGAGATTGGGGTTTCAACCAGACTGGGGGGGGTCCGGAATAGTCACACACGCAGAGAGGGTAACTATGCAAACGGGCGGGGCAAGTGAAAGGATCAAACACGGGTTATTTATTGTAGTGAGAACGGAAAGTGGGGGGAAGAGGAAAGAAAAGTGTAACCCTCAATAGCCTGGGAGTGGTGAAATGATTGCTCAACCCGACTCAGAAGACGAAATTGCAGTAACCTGAGTCCAAATAGTGCGGGGGTGGCTGATTGGGGATAAAAATTCTCTACTGAAAAAGCAAAAAGTACCCCCATCCTCTTCTGTTGGACAAACAATTCAACGCGAGGTCGCATTATGGCGCCGGGCAGCGCAGAAATTTGAGAAGGGGTCAGGGATATACGAGTCCTTCCGACCCATTAAGACTCAGGGAAACCACCAAGGAGTGGAATAGAGTCACCCAGAATAATTCCTCGGAAAAGAGTATATTAAAATGAAAGATAGGCGTATTTTTTTAATCGAGAATTGAAAGGGGTGTGGACCCTAATAATTCCCGGACAAAGTGAGTCAGTGAACTGGCAAAGAATCGAAAAATGAAGGAATCATCTCAAAAAACGGTAGAAGAAAGTACGGGGACATAGGATTTTGCACCGAAGCCAGGAAATTTGGCAAAAAAAAAACAAAGAAAAAAAAAAAAAAAAACCACACAAAACCACAGAACCAAAAAAAAAAAAAAAAAAAACACCCCCACACCCCCAAACAAAAAACAAAACCACCAACAAAAAAAAAAACACACCCCCACAACACCACAACAAACACCACAAAAACACCCAAAAACAAACCCAAAAACGTCTGATGATTCGGAAACCAAAAACCGAAATATGGGGAAGAAATAACCGGTCAATAATTGGCCGGCCGTTATGTGCGTGCGAATAACGCGAGTTAAAATTTGGGGGAACAATGTAAGTTACCCAGGAACGGACGAAAGCCAAGAAAAGGGGAGTTACGTGAGGGTCTTGAAAGGGCCAAGAAAGTGGCATCGCTAGCGGCGAGGGGGGGCTCGTCCACCAGCGGCGTCGGAAAAACGACAAGATGATACAACCCAGCGTCGACGCCAGGCTTTTTGCAGTAAAAGGGGGGAGAACCGAAAGGGTCAGGACTTCAATAACAAAAAGCATCCGAGCCGGAGTTTGCAAGTCCAAGTAACATATGGCAAGGAGAAAACTTCCGAAAAAAAGAAGTAGGGAAACGCCAAGGCGCAATATCATTTACCCTGGAAGAGCCTGGAAAACGGCTGAAAAAAAAACTGAAAACATGCACCAGACGACAGAAAAATTATTAACAAGGGGACAGTTGGCTTGAACGAACAGATGCCAGGCAAGAAAAAAGCAAACAAAACCAGTAATGCGCCGAGAGCAGGGCAGGCGGGAATTGAGCCCAGCCAAAAAAAAAGAGAAAGTCGTCTCTTCGAGAGGGAGATAGGACAGGAGACTAAGCCCTTTCCATTAACGGGACGAACTAAGAGGAAATCTCACAAACAATCCCTCAATAAGCGGGAAAGTTTCTCAAAAAGAAGTGCTGAAAAGGTTTAGCCCATAAGCAAAGGCCAAAGCCAGAAATGGGTGAGGCCGAGCCCCCACGAGCTTGGTAGAAGGAGGAAATTAGACACGGAATATGGTACGTATCTGCACGAGATGCCGCGAAATGCCAGGAGGGAGGGAAAAGAGAAGGAGGTTTCCCAACACACATGGGGAGGGTTCCTCGGCGGCCTGATCCAGGTACTGAGGGGGGAAAAGGTGCTAGTCTGTGATCAAGAATCACCGCAAGGGGGGAAGATTGATGGGGGGAAAAAAAAAACGAAAATCAAATAGTTGCAGGTTAAAAGAGTGCTGCAAAACAAAACGACGCAAGGGAAAGGGATTTTGGGGGATTTTCGAGCTTGAAATTCAGGCGCCAAAGGGAAGAGCGATATCGGCAAAAGACGACCTCGGGTACAGAAACTAGAGGAAAAGGTCATCGGGTCGCACTCAAATGGTGGCAGCAAAAAACGAATAAACGTCTCGAAAGTGCAATTCAAGGGCCTCGTAAATGCCTGCAACACCCACCCAGAATGTAAGCGTGCGGAAGAGAGGAGTAGGATTTGGATGGTGAATGGGAGGGACAGGCAGAAGAAAATCTCCTTCCTCAAATATTTTTGCAGGGGGAGTTGATCAGATCGTGAGCCCACCTTCCAAGTCAGAGTACTTCAGGGGCGCTTTGCGAAGCAAGGCCGACATCAAACTCGTAAGATCAAACAATTAAGAGAGGTAGGCTCGGAGTGTGGTGAGGTCCACAGCCAGCCCGATTGTTGGACGGCCGGAAGTTTGGGGGATCCGGGAAGAAGTTACAACTGTACAAAAAGCTCTCGGCTTGATAATAAAAAGCAAAGCTCGTGCCACGAAGAATTGATGCTTGAAAAAAATCAGAACAGAATGGCCAACTTAAACCGGAAGGGGGTTCCTGCCGCCGCGGCGCCACAAGAAAAAACGGGCTGGGAAGGGCCTCAAGCTGGCCGGCCAGGGGAAAAAAGAAGAGGGGGAAAAGCCGGTACGCACGCCCACCTCTTCGGGGGGACGTTGATTTCGGAAAAGACTACTATATCGGGGTGCGTCCCCGGTAGTACCTGTCAAGTTAGGTTCGCACAAAATCAGATGACAATCTGGGCGCAAGGGCGATAAAAAAGGATTTTTGGGCCAAGGGAGCAGCATACGGGGCAGGGGGAGGACTTTTGATTTCCAGGGGCGGACAAAACATCTCTAAGAGCAAAACGGCCCAAAAAGGACTGGGTTAACTGGTAAGGGGAATATAACAAGGGAAAAAAAAAAATCCTTATCTGAAAAGTAGGAAGGTGCGCAAAGGAGTCTGGCCCAGAAACTAAAGTATCCTGCACAGAGTCGTCGATCAGAAAAGGGGAAAGAGAGCGCTTCGGTACTAGTTAGGATTCAAGGGGACCGGAGGGGGGCCGCGCTCGAGAGCGGGGGGCTTATCATGGGAGTGTTAGGAAGTTTTGAAAGGGTGAAAACAAATCGGGGGAAAGAGGCCACGAATGTTATGTGTCAGTGGAGTGGGGGAGCAAGAGGAGGAGAGTACTCTTCCAACTGTAGACGTCTATCCGAAGGAAATCCTGAACTCAAACTCAAAAAGAAAAAACGAAAAGTTTAGACGCGCTGGTGCCCATGTTTTGGCGAGGGAAGCAAGCAGCCGAGGGAAGAAAATAATGGGGGGAAGAGAAGAACTCAAATTGAGGCCGAATCTTAGAAAACAAACTGTAAAAATAGAGGAAAAAGAATGAAAGCATAGGGGAGGGGAGGAGATTGAACAAGGTGGCCGAGTCGATTTCCTCTACTGCAGCCATAAGAAAAACATCGATTGCGCATCGCACAGCGGCAACCAAAAAGCGAGGGAAATGACGGGGGCGGGGAGGGGAAGGTTTAAACTTACTGGCGGAAAGGAGAGGGAGTTAAAGTTTTATAGGAAACCGGGTTAACATATCCACTGAACTTTTGGAGGCCCAGGCTAAGGGAGAGGCGGAAGCCTAACAAAGATGTAAAACAAGGCAAAACTCCCCCTAAAGCTAAGGAAACAGACAAACGCGCAATCTGACAACCAGGAGATCGAAGCCATCAAACTACCACGGAGCGAGATTTTCCTGCCTCCGGTTGATGACGATGCTTTTGCAGGAAGGAAAGAACGTTCGACTTTGCTCTAAACAAAGAGGGAACGACTCTTAGAATGCCAAGGGGTATTTGTAGGGTTGTAATAGAAAGGAAGGACAACTAAATGAAAAAACAATGGTGGCAAGTAGGGTTTGAGCGCGATGTCTTCAAATGTGAAAGGGTTAGGACATCATCCCCGAGAGGAACCCCCCGATGGCTTGCGTCCGTTGGCCCAACAATCCAGGTCATCGCCAGCCTTGGAGCCACCGAATTTGTAGCGGTGGTGCTACTATGCCCGAAACAATAACCGGTGGTCCATCATTGTCACTTATCGGGAAAGCGGAGTGGAAGAGGAAGGAAAAACGTGGAAAGTAGGAGCGTACGTGAGTAAAAAAGCTTGTCACCGTAGGGAACCGTAAAAGGATCCATCTTCCAAGACCAGTGAAATTGGCAAAATCTTAAATCGGCAATGGAGGGGGATAAGGATCAAAATAGGACGAGAGCGGACTGGTCGGCCGGCGGTCTGACTTCAGAAGATAAGTCCGGTGGGAGGCGAAAAAGTGCGACCCCGGAAATACAAAAAGGTCGAAGTCAACTCGATTGTTCAATATAATAATCGAGACATCAAAGAAAGCATTTTGGGAGAGTGAGCTCGTTTTTGTTGACAAAAAAAGAAAAAAAATGCATGATCTCTGGGGGGACGCACAAATTGAAAAAAAGATGATGGAACATACAGTCTTATATCAGTTGAGGGAAAGACGAGACCAATCAAAAGGGAGACATTCAAAATCCAGCAAGCACGAAGCTAAGCAATTCTTGGGTTTAACGGGGAAAGTGGGATCGGAGCGGCCATTCAACAAATGGGGATCGCGCATTTGAGAGTAGTTGCTGAAAGACAAGGGGAAAATTCGAGCATCAAACGGACGGGGTCCGACTGGAGGTCTCAGCAGGCGTTCAAAGAGGAGACGTCGCGACGCGAATGCTGGGCGCAGAATTCAACGCGAACAATCAAACATAACTGTCGGAAGGGAGCAGACCATCTGAAAACCTGCAACACGCGGGTTTCAAAGGTGTCACCAGAAAGCGGTCAGGGCGAGAAAAAGAAAGCAGGAGCCCAGGGCCAACCGCATCTGCGTGACAGCAAGGGCGGACGTGGAACAATAATTGAGAACCAGGGGGGGAAAGGTTCAGGAGCGAAGGGATGGAAGTAGACCATCGCATGGACCAGCAAATTTCTAAAAAAAATTCTTTTCCGGTACCGTCATGGGCGGGAAGGGTCGAAAAGAAAACAGAGGGGAAAAGTAGGCGGGGGGAATTTGCCAACAAGGGGTTCTTATCAGGTCGGGGATTACAAAAAATGTGGACCCTGTCGGCGAAACTTTCCAAAAACTCTGTCTTTTGAAGGCGGGTTGTCAAAGGGGAGGGAAGGGGGCACTCTTCCAAGGTTTCCCGCGAAGGGGCCCTTTCGCCTCAGGGAATCGCCAAGCCGTTCGAAGACGGACATCGTATTGCTGGGGGGAAAACGACGAATGCCCCTTGCATCTCACCAGCTGGGGTTGGGCACAGGATTTCTCTTTGGAAAGAAACCCAGTATCTGAAAGGAACCAACCTGAATGGGGCACCCTTGATGTCCTGCTCCGGGGGAGAAAGGAGGGTGAGAACTCAAAATCAATAGATGGAGGTTGGGAACGAAAAAGAGGGTCACCAGCGCCTGTAGTTCAGCGGATTCGGGCGGCCTGGGGGGGATCCAAAATAGGCTTTAGGGGACTGGCGGCCTTAATATCACGTCTACGTCTCTGACAAGTGGGAAAAGGGCAGTCGCGGCGGTCTGTCTTTAGAAACTGGCCGGACAGACGCGGGGTGAGGGTATTATGGTAAAAAAAAGAAAAAAAACACTGACTCCGGGTGGGGGTCACTGAAGGGAGAGTCTAAAAAAAGGAATCAATTCTATTAACAACCTGGCGGGCAATTGCGACCCCCGCAGAAGAAAATGAGTTGTCGGTTCTTCACCGGAAGGGAATCTAAAAGGGGTCCAAACAAAAAATATCCATGGGGGAAATGGTAACGGTATTTAAACACAAAAACGGCGAATCCAGGAGAGAAGAGAAATTGGGGTCAAAAGGAGGACCGTTACAGATGTTCTTTTCGGTTTGGTGGAGGATAAGCTCAGGCGCAACTCAGCTACAAATTACAGTGCCTGGCTTTCGTAAAAAATTCAACGGTGGAAAGAAGGCTCTCAGGCAACGGATTTAAGGGAGAATTAGGGGTCACTGATCACTGGCCACGAATGAAAAGTAAAACTGGAAAAAAAATCAAAAGCCCTGTTGAGCACAAACTCAAGGAAGAATAGGCACACAATAGGATGCAAAAAAGGGGCCGGAGGTGTTATTCAGAAGGGGGGTAGGGGGTACAAAAGGCACACTGGGAGAGGCAAAGGATAAGTGGAAGCATCATCGGGCCAGGCTGGCGAAACAAGAAGAGAGGGGGAATGGTGTGGGGACTGCAAAACGAGCCCGACGGAGTAATGTTGTCACGAGTTCGCATTCGGAGACAAAAATAACCCAACCCGAAAGAAAAAGGGGGTAAGCTAACGTAATACTTGAAAAAGGGGCACGAGCAGGGGGGTCATGGGAAAAGAAAACATGGGCGATGAGCAGGTCATCAAACCCCGGAAAACGGAAGGACAACCGCCACGTCAGGGGGTTTCGTGATTTGTGGGGGCAAGTGACCACGACAGTGGCAGCGAAGAGCGGGGCTGACGCGGTAAGAAAAACCGACGGCGTGGGCAAAATTTCACACGCCCCATATCCCGGGGGTCCGGCCAGGGAGGGTGCCAACGAAAGCACCAAAAACCGCAAGGGTGAAAGGACGGAAAGGACCACTAGCGAGCCGGGTGATCTTTGAAAACCATGGAAAAAGAAAAGCAGGAAGGGAAAACACCAGAAAGAAAAAAAAGAAGTGGCGCCATAATGCGCCACCGGAGAGGAACAGTAAGCATGGATTCGGATCCAAGCCCAAGGCCACGATGAGCCAGCACAAAAGGGGGATGTCCCTTGCTTGGAAATGCGACAAGAGGAAATGGGGTCCCGCAATAAATAAAAGCAGGGCACCGAAAGGGAGATCGGCTTGAAGGGGCCCAGCCAAAACAACTCGATGCGCGATAAAAGCTAGGCATAGAAAAGCGGAAAAAAAAAAAGAAGGAATTGACGAGTGCCACATAACCTACCCCGGTATGAAATGGACGACGCTCAATAAGGCGGTGAGAAGGTTAGCCCTAGTGCCTGTCCCCCCTTGTGCTTGGGGGGGGGTTGGGGAAGCCCATAATATAAGAAGAGCAAATCAAACCTCATAATTGCTGGAAGGAAAGCAAAGCTTTGAGTACCAATTGAACGCAATGCGGAAAAAAGGAAAAGAAGTGGTCAGTAAAATCTGCCATGCCTGGCTGGTAATCAAAGTCAAGAGCGCAAAGGAAACAAATATAGAAAATGGATGTTCACGGGGAAAGCCGGCGGACTTGCAACTATGAGCCTGGAAGGGCGAGGAGGTATCGGGGCAGGAATCAAAGATGCCGATTTCTGGGAAACCCAGGAAAACGCAGGGGGGGACAGTTAGTTTCCAGAGGGAGGCACTCGCGCAAAATTGTGTGGCGGGTTAGCTCAGATGCTGCCAGCCGCCTTTCCGCGCGCTCGACGGGGGGCGGACAAAAAGAGGGCTCAAGAGGTAATAAGGGGGAATAGAAGTAGACGTATTCATCGTGGGGGAATGCCTTCGACGTAAAAGGGAGAGCAAAGCAGAATACATCCAGAACAGAAATTTCAACCTTGCAACCCCCAGAGTACTAAGGCAGCTGATGGAGAGGCGGGGCGGATAATCGATCTGGTCTGGGGGCATCAAATCGACGTCGCAAAGAGGGGAAACCCTTCGAAACTGTGCGCCAAACAGGCTCCCGGCTAGGACGTTCGGGGGGAGAGGTTCAACGGAAACACACCTTGATCCCCAAAAGAAAGACAAAGGAAAAGAGCGCGGGAGGAAAAGCGGAATAATATTTTGCACCAAAAAAAGGAAAATTTCTGACGGAATGGGGGGGATAAAAAAGAAGGTTCGCAGGACCACCAAACAGACTCGGAGGAGAGGTAACCCCTCTGGCAACCGAAAATACATCGGTGACGTTGGCACTAGCCGGATTGGACAAGGAAACGTTCCGAACGTACCTAATTGACGCAGCGGGAAACAAGTTCAAGAGGTTAACGGAGTTCAAGCAGGAAAGGCGACATGAGCAGCGTAAACAGGCTAAGACAAAAGAAAAAAAAAAGGAAGGCTTGGGCGTTTCGGTAACGGAAACGACGCTGAGGAGCGACAGGCGCCCCGGGAGGGACCAGGGAGTGGTATAACAAGAAATACAAATGCGGGGGACGCATGAACCGAGGGATCTGGTGTGGGCCAGGGCGCACGTCAAAAGGGGGGTGGTCGCTGCGTGGAAATGCAGCCACATTAGACAATTGGAACGCAGAAAGCCGAATCCGCAAAAAGAAGCACAAAAGGACTAACGTGTTTTAAATTTAGATCAACAAAGGAAAAAGCCAAAGAAATCAGCCTGTCTCAGAGCGCAAGGACAGGGGTAGGCTCAATGGCGTTGCTGTCCCAAAAAAAAAAAAAAAAAAAAAAAAAAAAAAAACAAAAAAAAAAAAAAAAAAAAAAAAAAAAGAAAAAAAGAAAAAAAAAAAAAAAAAAAAAAAGAAAAAAAAAAAAAACAAGAGAAAAAAAAACGAGCAACACGGGGGATGGCTGACTTCAAGCGTCTCGAATCACTCACAAGGAGCGAGGCTTTTCATGGAGCGGATAAAACTTTACGGTCTGGCCGCGGATGGGCGACGTCGGTAAGGCCGCTTGGTCTCTGGTTGAAGTTTCAAAAATCGGGGGAGACGCCGAAGTTAAAACTGGGAAAGAGTGGAAAGGGGGGGAGAGTGTTTGATGTTCAGTTTTCAGGCGCTGTATGACAAAGGGTACACTGCGCGAGGACTTAACCGCCGTTCAGCCCCCGAAAACCCCGCATCCGCGCCAGAGGGGGGCCTTCACTTGGGGGGCAATGGGACAAATGAGAGGCGGAGAGGAAAACCCGCGCATCTGAGGTTGGGGGATCAAGAACTCGGCCTCGCACGGCATCAGAAGCACAACACAGGATGAAAATATCCGTGCAGTCTGAGTTTATCTTCAAAAAAAACCGAGATAAAAGAGAGGCGAATTTTCCTCACGACTGAAAAGGCAGCGGATGTAGGGATCTCTAAGAAAGCGGAGGAGTATGCGGGGGCACTAGGAGAGGAACCGGCGGCGGCAAAAAACGGAGAGCGGAAGTGAGAAAAAACATTTTGCCTTCGAACGACGTAAAAAACGAACTTCCACTGAACTGCCGCTTTCGCCTCGCAAAAAGAAGGGAGGTAAAAAGGAAAAGGGAAAAAAGATTAAGAAAGACTGCCATTATTAACACCAAAGTAGACGTCGCCAGCGCGACCAAGACCGGAAGCAAGGGAAAAACTAATCAGTGATTGCAAGGTGGTGCGAAATCTTTGTTCAAGGGACCAAAGAAAAAGGTTTCGGGTATATAAACTCGGCGGAAGAAGAGAGGAGCATTGAAACCGGAAAGAGGTCGTTAGGGGGGATCCTTTTTATCGGGGAACCGAACAAACAAAGGAAGGGGGTGAAGTAGGGGGGTGGGAAAGATAAAGGTTCCCCGGATGGTGCTGAATCGAACCAACTAAACCAAACTTCCAGAGGGAAGGGCTGCTCAAGGTGCAAAAAACAAATCACGGACGTCTGCCGCCCCGCAGTTTGATGGGGTTTGGGGGGGTGGGCTAGCCAGACCTGCGGATAAAAGGAAGGTTAACGAACTCTCGCATGAGCGTGAGAAGAAAAAGAACCAGATAAAATGGAGGAGGTAGGGGACCGTGTGGCACCGCGTCGTCGCTGCCGAAGGGCAAGACTTTGGCCAGCGAGAACGTAAAGCGGCGCAAAGTGGCGAAATCAAACCACGAAAGAAGGTAAATACATGACAGATCAGAGAGACTCCTTTCGTCCAGAAAGGAGAACAGTTTTACGTCCGAACCAGAGCTTGAATCGGGAGGCCCATGCCAAAAATGTCCTGCGACTCGGGAGGTGGGAAGGACACTAAAAAAAAAATTTCCGCGCCTAACTACTGTCTGGGGCGAGGTTACCGGAATGATGTCTACTGGGATTTGGGTCAGAAGTGGAAACCCCCGCCTATGCCAGGACATGCCGGAGGGCAACCGGAGTTTCCGAGCAAGCTCAGTAAGGCCGAACTGCGAGTCTATGGCAACGCGAACCCCTATCTATTGCAATCAAAAACAGAAGAAGGGGATGAGACTCACATCAAAAACGTCGGCTCTTTGGGGTTGGGAAAGGCGTGTCTCACGATGAAGGCGGAAAACCCATCTATGATGACTGGAGCTAAAAAAGGGGGGAAGTGAGACTTGGCTCAACCTATGGCGCGTTGGTACTGACTTCTGTTTCTCAGTTAGAAAGGGGGCGAACAAAAAGGGGGGGGGGCGTCAGCCTAAAGCGCGATGATGCGCGAAGAAGGAATCAGCTGCGAACAGAGAAACGATGGAAAAGAAAGGCGCGATTGGAAGCCCCTCTGAAAAAAAGGCAACAGGAACGCGTTTTTGAAGGGGGCCAAAACCTACAAATCATGTTCGTTTTCTAACCGGGAAACTCCTAACATTAGAAAGGAGAGAGTGTGACCCTGGAAAAATCACGCCCAGGTGGAACCTTTGGGGGAAGCTGTCAACGCGGGCTTTTAAACCAGCGAGGAGTGCAGACATGCGACCATAGGTCTTGACGTGGGCTTTTGTCATCAGGGGGACTCAATCTCGGGGGAGGAGAGGAGCAATTTCTGGCGGTTGGACATTGGCAAAGCAGGCTTATAAGTTAAAGATGGTTAGTAAACAGGGACAGGCAGGGGTCTCGAACTTTCCCGCGAAAAGGATGAGTGGAAGGGGTCCGTTGATTTGCCTTGACAAAACGTGAACAAACGACTTGGTCCCGGACCTGATCTGCGAGCAGGCTCCGTAAGAAAAAGCCATAAGAGGTTGCACAAACTCACGTGCAAACAAGGGGCGCATCCTGGGTGGCAATAGGATTGGGGGGTGGCCTGTAACCAGTGTCAATCAGGACGAGCACCAACTGGCCTGGCAAGAAAGTGTCTGTCCGATTATGGAGTATGCCTGCCGTGGACAAATAAGACAGGATCATTTGATGTCGCCCGATCTAGTCCACGGAAAAGGGGGACGACTTTTTGAAGCCGGATAGTGTAATTGGAGGCGGCATGGAACATCTTCTCCGGCTAGAAGAAAATAGCCGTCGGGAAAGGAGAGTTGTATAAAACCAGTACATGGAAAAATTACAGACAGACGCGGGGCGGAGGGGGCGAGCATTTAGTTTTCATACCCGAAAATGGGGACGGCCATCTTCGCACACGAAGGAGTTTAGGCTGATGAAAAACTTGGGGTGCATTGAAAAAAAAACACAAATAAAAAAAAAACACGCTTTGGTCTCCGCCGGGAATGTTTTAAAGAGGGACTGAGTCCACCCCAATAAAAAGGGTGGGGGAAAATGGGGAGGTGGAGTAAAATGTTAAAAACCCGCGACCCCAAAAAGGAGCGGGTAAATGAACACGGTGGTATGCTTTCACATCGGGGTGGAGAGTTGGGAAGTCAGAAAGAGGAGACTCCGCATTCAGGGCCTGGCTGTCGGGATGCACACACTTTCGATGACCACATCTCGAGGAAGAACGTGGAAGGGGGAGATTAGAACTTCAAAAAATTCGGGAAACTAGTGACGCCGCGAAACCAACGCAACAATTTATTGAATAAAACCTCCGCAGAGAGACGAGACACCGAGAATAGCGAGAGCGGAGGGGGAGGACAGACATGTGGATGGGGGGGGGAAGACATCCGTGCATGGAATCGGAAAAGGGGATCAGGACGGCATCTCGAAAACACTGAAAAGAAAGAAAGCGAGAAATAGTGGCCAGGAGCGGTGAAATTGTGTGAACGGGAAAAGGAACCACTAGGGTTACTAAGGAGTGCGCTAGGCTCTCAAAAAGCAGAACAAAAGATGGGGACAATACCCGTCATCACTGGAACACAAATTAAGCTCAGGGTTGAAAAAAAAAAAAATATTGCCCGAAAAAGAACCACCAATAATATTGATGGTGGGGGAAAAGGTAGCCGATTACCCCGGAATAAGACCAAAAAAAGCAAAGCAGGGAGGTGGGGGGGTGTCTTTTCAAGCCCACGCAAGGGGGGCATCGAGAAGCTTCCGGGGGAATAGGAATGCAAAAAATGCCCGGGTGAGAATAAAATTTATTCACGAAAAGACAGGCTCGGTCCGGCCAGGAGGGGCCCGTATCCAGGGCAGCACACAGAAGACGGGTTCCGATTTCACCTCGGAAGTAGAACGTAATGTTATACGGGTAAGAGGAGGAAAGGAAAGGAAATCTCTGCCACAACCGAAAAAGAATACGTGACGCCGCGGGGGGCCTCCATCAACCAAGGGCTGACACGCGGTGCGGCTGATCAAACCAGCAAGCAAGAATGAGACCCAGCAGACAGAATGCCCCCAGGGAAGTTTCTGCGCACAGACAGGGGGTCCCGAAAAAAGAAACGAAGAATGAAAACCAGGATTCACGTGGGAATGACGTGAGTCGTGCCCAGAAAAAAAAGATGCGTCTGAGTAACGAGGCGGAGGGGGGGCAAGCTAAAACAGGTCAGCAAAGTGCAAGGTAACCCATAGGTAAACAAAAAACGACCCCGAGCAAAATGACTTTAAGCTCGAAAATCTTCAAGTGCGACCCTACAGAAAAAGTACCCTTTACGCCCAGACCGATAAAAGCCGGGACAGGGCAAAAAGACAAGAAAGTTTCCAGAAAATTGGGAAGAGTAAACGAAATACGGACACACAAAGTTAGGGGAAGAAACGGGGCAGTCCATAACATGAAAAATCTGATAGGCTAAATCAAATCGCAAGAACCAAAGGACAAACCCGGCAAAGGGAAATGGTGAAACGACCGGCACTTCACGAGATGCGGGCCTGAAATGGCTAAAGGGGATCAGGCTGAAAAGAAAAAACCGCACTGAACGTATAGGTGAAACCCTGTGAAAGGCCGTTGCAGGTTTCCAGATGGAGGAAAAACTACGCCTTGGGGGGGTTACGGTTCAAAGAGATCAATGGACACGGAAAAAAAGGGAAACGCTAGAGAGACGAAACAAGGCGCCAAAAGCCTGCTTTAGCCTGGAAGTGAGAAAACGTTTCCGAGTGGTTGATGACCTTCCACTCTCAAAATCAAAAAAAAAAAGAGAGCCAAAAGGGGGCAGGACTGGGACCTGATAAACAGGGAAAAAGCAAACAAAACAGGACAATGGCCGTGAGCGCTTGCGTACATTCTTGGGGGGATGGTCGCAATCTGGGATCGTCGGCAAGCATACTTTGTATGCCCGTTGAGAAAAAAGACGCCGTCCTCCGATCAAAGAGGTCGTAGAGCGGGTCTAAGAAAAAACCGCATAGAACCAAAAATGAAGAGCGCGGAAGTAGGGGTGATGAAAAAAACAACCGCAGTTGGAAGGACGTTTTGAGCGTTCCTTTGGACAATGCCAAAAGACCCGCGGAAAAACTTCGAATAAAAAACTTTCATGTCCGTGGTAAAGCTGGATGAGGTCAACAGAAGGAACACAGCATTGGGTAATTCTCTTTGGCCTAAGCCGGTGGCAACGTGAACGGGCAAACGACTATGGCCTCAGCGGGCCTCAAAATGCGACGACCAGGGAGGGGGGGGTAAACGGTACGCACACTCTACTGCCAAGAGGGGGGGGAAGGGGTTCCTTAGGAAAAACAAAAGTTCGATCTCTGTAGGCCCCGGTGGACAAGGGAAGGGATGTGCTCGCACAAATCACTAACAAAGTCGGTCTGAAAAAAGGGAGGTTGTTTGGCCCATGACGCAGAAAAAGCGGAATGCTTAAATGAGAGCAGGACACCATTCTGCCCGTGGTAAACGGTCCAGAGCCAAGTATAGAGACAAAAAAAAGGACGAGAACAAATTGCTCTCACAGGATAAACCCACTAAAAGAAATCCGTCAAGAACTCACGTACTCTTTAGGGGGCAAGTGCGCAAAGGAAGTAGGAAAAAACTCCTTTATTGCCTTCAAGTCGCGCATCAAACGCGAAAGGGACAATCAAGCGGGGTCGGGGAGATGGGGCGTAGGCCGGATTCCGCTACGCAAGGGGATAGCGATGATCATGGCAAGGAGGGAGTCGATTAAAAAGGGTTATAAAAAAGGAGCGGAAGAAGTATTCCCTTGTCCCATCAGGAAGTTCAGTGGAGGAGGTGAGTGAACGGTCAAAGAAAAAAAATGGAAATTATTCTGCGCTCTACTCCGCGCCGTTGGTCCAGAGCGAACCGAATGCACAAAGACAAGGGAAAGGGAACCTCTGGTGCAAGAAGGTTCAATTGGGGGGAGAGGGAAGCTCTAATCCGTATCAGAGAACAATTCGAAACCATCTCGGGGAGAAAAATCAGGCATCTCTCGCAATCAACAAAAAAGAAAGAGAGGCCGTGCGCAGGCCTTAGTCGGATAAAACACGAGAAAGAAGGCAAATAAGGGTGACTCATAATGCGGCAGCGTGCGCATCTAAGGGAAACATCGCAAACAGAAAGAAGGAAATTGGGGGGGACGGTGAGAGGTGTCGTCGAGGAAGTGATAGGGATGACAGCTAGAACTAAGAACCGTAAAGAAACATACTCAAAAGAATGGAACAGTAAACCGGCGCAAACCTAAAACCAGTGAAAAACTCCTCAAAGTATCCATAAGCTGCCCTATATCAACAGCATAGACGCCCCGACGCGGCAAATAAATCGAGGAGAAAGACGCAGAAGCGCTTGGGGGCAGAGAGTTGGATGCCTAGCAGGGGGGAAAGGGAGCATCCCTGTTGATCCTCGAAAAAGGGGACAAAACAGCATGGCGGAGGGGCTTAACAAGATGTAGGGGGGGTGGTGGAAATTTGGGATCGCCACACACGAAGGTGCAAATTACAGGGACGTTTCGCTTAAGGTGAAAAATAATTGCTAAATGGTGCTAAACAGAGCACCGCGTACAACTAAAAAATGAAACTGAGGCGAGGGCCCCTCATCGCTGAAGAACCCGAATTGGTAAGATATTTGGGTCGACAGGCAGCAACTGGTCCGAAGGGGAAAGGTCGAAAAAAGCCAAAGCTCAGGAGTACAGAAGTAAAATGGGAAACCCCTGGAAACGGGGGGGGAGCGGAGTGCGTACCGTTCACCTCGGGCCGTCAAAAAAATCCTTCAAAAGTTGAACAAGCAAAAGGAACTTTGGGGAGAAAGAGGCAGGGACGGCAGTTTAAAAAACGGAATGAAGCTGGCCCAATCTTTGAGGAAAAGCAGAAAAGCAAGGGGTCGGCCGGGTGATCACAGTTACGTCCCGAAAGCGGGTCAGGGAAGGGCGAAAACCGGCGGCCGAGGCCACAGGAAGGCAGGAAAAAACCTCAAAAAACCCAAACCTTTTTCCCAGGGGGGGCGTGGCTGGGACAAACATCATTCCGAGCATCAAGCTACATTTGTGATAGGAGGGGGGAGTAGGGGACGGCTGGATTAAAAAAGAAAAGATGAAATACAAGGAGTTGCACATATTTCTCCATTAAGGGCAAAAGAGGGTGCGGGACGTAGCGTTAGGCCAGACCCTTTCAAAAAATCAACCGAAAGAAAGAAAAGGCGAAGCTTCGGCACAGGCAGGAAGAATGGTGGGGGGGGGGAAGGGACATTCGAGGCCTTAATGACAAAAACAAGATTGGCAGGATTGGAGGAGGCTACTGCAAACAGGGAAGAGCAAATCGGACGAACGAGGTTTTCGAACCTTCATCCGAGGGCGAACGGGACTTTGCGCGAGGCGCCGCGGAAAGGCTGCTGAGAAAGGGATCCCTAAAACGCTCACAATTCATGTCAGTCGATGAATCCTGGAAAAAACTGCAAAAGAGGAGGGGTCATGGTTCAAAAAAAAAGGTATTTCTGTTGTGCGGACCACCATAGAACTGAATCAAACCAAGGAAGGCGTGAAGGCCGCCGGCGTTGGAAAAAGAACGGGTAGAACCGGGTTACTCTTGGTTTCATTGGACGCGTCAGAGGTTGATTGATAGAGAGCAGTCCTTTCAGCTCAAACCAGTGTGAAACCAAAAGGGGAAGCGAGCCAATCCTCGCGAAAAGTCCTGGCGTGTGAGGAAACCACGCGGTTGAGGAGCGGGCTGGGAGTAGCACAGGGACAGACCAGGGAAAAAAAAAACTCGGCGAAAAGGAAGAGGATTTCTTTGATTGGGGGGGGAAATCATAAAACGAAGGTGGAGGGGAACTGCTTCCAGGCGGGTACAGACTGGGAAAGGGGGGCGGAAGAATCTGACAAAAAAAATGCCTCGACTCCGTTTCCCGGAATAGAGTGGTTTTTGAGTGGGGCACGAAACTAACGTCAGGGCCCATGCTCTGAGGGCAGCAACAGAATGTTGGGGAAGATGGTTCGCTTTCCGGAACAGGGGAAGACGCGCATCCAAAAAACTGGTTCAACACTTTCGGCTGAATTCGGGGTGACTTGTTAGAAAGAAACAGGATGGGCATGCCGGGGGTATAAAGGTAGGGCGGAACGCACGTATGGTCAAGCGATGAGCTGGACTGTGGTCAGGAGGCAGAGGATTTTAATTGTAGGGGTGGCGGCAGAGAATGAACAGGGGCCCTTGCCAAAGATTAAAGTAAAAGGAAAAATGGGGAGGGGTCTGAACACAAGATAACTGGCAACAGAATGTCCAAAAAGAGGGGCTGGCTATCAAGGCGGGGAAAGAGCAAAAACCAGCAAATCCTTCTAAATAAAAAGAAAAAAAGGGCCGCTTATTAGGTCGGGGTTCAGGAAAGAAAAAAATCACTAAAACCAGTGGCGTTGGAGGGAGAACGGAATGGGTGAATCGGACCTGGAAAAAAGGAGGACAGGGTGAAGCAGTGTATTTAGAAAAAAGGGAAACAGACTAACAAGAGCGGGAAGGGCTGTGGTGGTCAAGATGAAATTTACTGATGACGCAAATCTTTCGGGATTGGGAGTACAAAAAGACAACCAGATAACACATTACCAAAGCATGGCTTTCGGGTGAACAGGAAAAACGCGAATGGCCAAACAACTCAGGGGCGGCAGACTGTGTTTCGATAAGACACGTCACTGATGAATGTTGCCAGAAGGCACCTATGAGGGGACACAGCCATCCGCATTGATCACACCTCCGGACAGCAAGGACTCAACACATCTGCAAGATATCGGCAAGAAGGGGGGGGTTATGGCGGATGTCGGGAGTCTGAGAAGGGGGGAAGGAGACAAAGGTGTAAGTGGGGACTTTCATCGAACCAGAGGCACCGCTCTAGGGAGAGGGGCCAGGGGAGGGGATTGGGGGGTCACCGACAAGGCGGGAAAAAATGGGGTTCGCGGAGTTAGACGCGATCTGATCAAAAATCCACCCAAAGGGGGACAGACAAAGGTCATAGGGCCCAAACATTACTCCGGACGGGAGCGCAGTGTGCGGAAAGGGTCGAAATACTCTCTCACCAAAGGGCTGTGGAAAGGGAGGCTTACCCAGGACTCGGCTCCCCGAAAAGACCGCGGGGGTAGGGAGGGGGTCTTTCAAGGAAAAAATGAACATAGAGAAAGAGGATCTGTTTCTGATCACAAAATGCTGCCGGGGCGCCCATTTGCTAGCACTAACAACAACAAAAAGGATGGCCAGCTGTTTGCCAAGTCAAGAAACAGCCAAAAGCAGCCCTCGAAACCAAGCGGAGAAGGTGGATGAAAATGCGCACAAAATGAAAAAAAGAGGCACGTAAGACAAACAACGCCAGATGAACGCCGCTTTTCAAAATCAATATGCAATAAAACCGGCAGGACATAACCGGGAGACAACGAAAAAAAAAAAAAGGGTGCCATCAGACAGAAATTGAACCCAGTCAAAGAGGGCACAAGTCCATGAAAAAGGAACAATTAATCAAGAGGCCGATGATGGAGAAGGGGCGAAGAATTGGCATGGACGGGAAAAAGTGAGGAAACAACCTAAAAATGAGGCAGAAAAAAAAGCAGGAGGCTCAGATAAGAGTATTCCACGATCAAGAGACGGGAAAAGGTCCAAAAAGAAACCCCTCTTATAAAAGAAAGAGCGGGAAATTCGCAGAGGGGATTGGGGAAAAGGTGGGTCCCTAAAGAGTGGCAAAAAAAGAAAAGGAATATGCACCTTCAAGAGCCCAAGCTGTAGTGAAAGAGAAACGCAAAGTTACGTGATAGAAAAAAGGGTAAAATTCTAAACAAACATGCAGAGGAGATCTATCAAAACGGGAAGAGAAAGTAAAAAAAATCCTAGAAAGGGTGGTTCAAGCGGGTACTTCACCTCCAGGCTTGGCTGGAAAGGGGGGCTCAATTTATACGGCCAGAAAAAGAATGACCGATTTAGGTTCAGGGGGAAACCGCCGTGCCGGAAAAGGGTTTTCAGATGGAGTTAAAGTCGCCGCCTGTTTACTTAAGGGGGGAAAGGAGGCGCACAGCCAGTTTCCGCGCTCGGCGCGCTGGAACCGCCCGGACAAGAGGGAAGGCATGGAAAGGGAAAAGCGAAGTCGCGGAGGCAGATTCCGGAAGGTAAACGTTCTCGATCTAAAAGTAATCAAAGAGAGATAAAGGTGTGCATCTGAAAAACTTCAAACCCCGTTAAAACCAAGTACGACGGTGCCGAGAGAGGCGAGTGAGGCAGGAGGGATGGTGAAATCGATAAAGACATAGGGAGGACAAACTGACGTCGAAGATGGGCCCGTAATGGCTTCTCGGAAATCAGGGGGAGACCCATTCCTCCACGGTCGCGAGGATATAAAACCGAAGGAACTAGGACATACAAATGATCGATATTGAGAGGGAAGGTATAAGTTAACAGGGTACCGATCCTAGATTTGGGTCAACTAACGTGATTTGACCCTTTTTAAAAAACAAAAAAACGTCCAAAAAAACACAACTCTCGGCATTAGGAATGAACCGGGAACAGGAAGAAGCACCTTTATGCAGGGCATCACAAAGGGCAAGAAAAGAACGGAACCGGCGGCAGCAATGGGACCTCGAGACACATACCCTTAGTTTTACTATGGGGGAGCAAAGCGCCGCGACATGCTCCTAAGGGGGACGGGTGTAAACCGCTGGACGACGCAGCCACAAGCGTGCCAGGGCAAAGGGTGCCGGGGGAGGAGGAAACGACCGTGGTGAATGCAAAAAAGTATTGGGGGGGCTTTATGGGCCGCAAAAGAAA
>Ga0179591_1358257_pt1 | contig 31661 bp, 32 predicted proteins | sample CZOMad2_1_08_16f_FD_182891 | JGI IMG/M metagenome (GOLD analysis project Ga0179591, IMG submission 182891) | Vadose zone soil fungal communities from Angelo Coast Range Reserve, California, USA - CZOMad2_1_08_16fungal (PacBio error correction) | ecosystem: Environmental > Terrestrial > Soil >...
GGGATCAGGGAAGGAAGAAGTCAAACGCCAGGTCATTCTCAGGTATTCCCGGGGAGTGCATTGCGCGAGTCATATCAAGGAGGCTGGATTGGGGAACGGAGATAGCGCCACCGCCATAGGCCTGGCGGACCGTGAAATCCGAGGAAGGAAGGGAAGAGTGGCCCTCGCCCTTATGCTCGCAAGACGCAACTTGGGGGGGGGGGGGGGGGGGGGGGGGGCACAATGAGAAATAGAAAGCGGTGGGCTCCACTTCGGGGACGACGAGGGAGCCATCGTACCATGGTGTGAGGAACTTCAGGGGGGACGGGGACTGTCGAGCGGAAAACATCCCCACAATATTGCGAAGAGAAGCCTCAAGTTCAAAAAGGTCTCCGAAAGCTCCTTGGCACCTCGAAAAAAGGAAAGGGAAGGATCACTACGAAAGGAAGCACCATTGCCCGCCGTCAGCACTAGGAGAGATGAGCTTCGTGTGTACGTCTCAAAAAAAGGAAAAAAGGGCCGGTTCCGCGATCGCGGCAGCGAAGAAGGGTTCAAAAATATGGCGGGCGCAGAGGTAGCACGATGGCTGCACCCATAACCAACACCCTTCCCGGTCATTCTGGGAAGGGATGGGGGGGCAAGGATGTAGTGCCAGAGAAGGGACAGGGAGCTAGGGTTAAAGGCGTGCAGGAAGTCAGCAACATCATCGGCCCAGGGGAGGCATGGGAAGGACTATTTCGTTGGGAGGGTTGCAAGGGGATGGGAAGCGCGGCCCCCATCGAGAGGGGGGGGGGACAGAGAAACCGCGGGAACTCAGGGCATTCGGGGAAAGGGGGAGGCTCGCTCGTGTTGTCAGGAGGGAAAATCGAAGGGAGGGACCGCAAACTCGGAGAGACCACCAGAAAGGTCCGGAAGAAAAGAGTGCGAAAAAAAGAAAAGCAGATCAAGCACACAAGGGGTCGCTAAACTCAAAACCTCCATGAGGGGAAAAAAGAGAGAGAAAAAAGCCGTATTGTCCATGATACCAAGGGACTCGAGAAGGTTCGGAAGGACTTAGCGTCTGGATAGAAAGGAAAAACTTCATTAGTGGGTTCGAAATGCCTTTCGGATGGGGAGCCGGTACCTATCTGAAAGAAAAGGGGGAAAAAAACAACGAAAAAGGAAACCGGCAAAGGCGCGTATGCGTCCGATCGCAGGACAGGAAGGAGGCCTTGAAGAAACCGAACAGGGGCTGCAGAACGAATTAGAAAGAGGTACAGGACTAATTCGATCGAAGGGGACGGTGCATCGCGTGGTCAAGAGGAAGAAGTCTGCAAAAAGACGGGAGGAGGTCTTTCGAAGGGCATCTTCTTATCCCTCTTCTGAAAAGGAAATCTTTAAAATACATTAATGTGCATAACCTTTTTTCACAACTACAGAAGAATGGGGTTTGCTAATGCGCTCGGTGGGCCGCTGGCTCTACAATCGGACCAGAAGAACTCGTAAGGGTATCAGGGGAAAGAGGGTGACCGTTCCAGGTCAAAGGCCGGGGAATTCCAGGCGACGAAGTGATGTACAAGGAATGAAGAAAACCAGGAGACTTGATCAAGAAGAGGTGTCGTGCGTGAGAAACGCTTTCCTGAAACACTTCGCGAAGCTAAAAAGTAAAGGAGGCTAAGTAGATCGACGAGGATTAGAATGCAGTTGAGGGGAAATTTCGCGATTAGGTTGCCTTCCAACATTGTGCGCTTTGCTCTGCGTGAATTCAGGGGAGACAAATCCAGTGGGAAAGAATCAGTATCGCGCTAAAGCGGGGAAAAAGAGCTACGCTCACTGGTATGGGAGAAGGGAATAGTGGGGATGCAAGCGAGGGAGTGTCACCAGTCAAAAGAGCGTGGAAAAGGCTCCCCGTCAGTCTGGGGGTGACGTCTATTATCTCGAAACGGGGGGGGAGGAGGGAATGGTACCCTGACTCGATTTCGGGTGTCTCGCCTGCGTCGGACCGAGAAATTTAGAAGGGGGGGGAAAATCTCTCACCAAACGAAATATAGATGTTAAGGCACAAGGGTCTAAAGGGCCGAGACCCTGTCGCGACACCGAGTCGAGAAGGGAAAGAAACAACACACATCGGGCGATATGGGCGATAAGGGAAGGGGAACTACTTTAAAGAAGAATTAATGGGAGCTCATCTGTATTCGGGGAAAGTCCAGTATGCGCGCCACAGGGGGAAAAGATATTACGGTGATCAAAAGGGAAAGGGTTTTAAAAGCATCCGTACGAGTAGAACAAAAGACTCTCCCGAGATGGAGCCAGGAAGAAGAAAAAAGGGGGGCCCGACCTAATCGCGGGCCAGCCCCACGAGAGAGGGGGATGGGATACCCTCCGCTCGAGCTGAGGAGGTTCAGCGGGCTCGAGGAGAGAGAACGACTCTCCTCAAGAAAGGGGGGATCGTCCGATGAGAAAATGCTCCGGGGGCGAAGGACCGCTTTTCCAGAATTAGGGAGGTTCCCGAACCGCCAAAAAGACTCCCCGGCGAAATATCGTGAGAAGGACCCTTGTGGACAGTTTAGGGGAGGACTTTGACGGACAAAGGCGGAAAAACTTCGCAAAACCCAGGGAGGTGGACCACCATTGGAGGGAATAAATATAAAAGAGAAAAGAAAAATCGGTGCCACCGGTGAGAAAAGATATCCATATTCTAACAATAAAGGACGTCCATCTTCCTTGTAAGAGGAGAAGAGGGACCAGACCACACTACCGGGCCTTGAGAAGGACGTTAAAGGCGATCTGTGAAGCAGAAAGGGCCCTAGATCAGAAACGTCGACGGAGGGGAGGCTCCCTCGGAGTAAAAACCTAAAGGAAGAGAGAGAAGCGGTGCCTTTTCCCATGGTTGCTACGTGGTTGGTGAAAGGAGTGCAATAGGTTCACTCCGGAACAAGAAAAAAAGTCAATGTGGAACCAAAAATACGAGGACTAAAAAAACGTCAGGCCCTTCCGACCATTGAAAGTTGACTCTGGAAGAAGGGATGTAAGAAAGATCGAGTCAGATGAGGAGGGAAAGGTTCAAAACAGCGAGGGGGACAATGGGAGTCCAGAAGGGTAGGAGTCAGCGGCACGATGTAGGCCGGACTGGAGGGAAGAGAGGGTCCGCGAAGTCGGGCCGCGTTCTCAAAAGGGAAAAGTCGCACCCAGCCATTCGAGCCAGGAGAAAAAGAAGGGGGCCGAGGGGTCCGACTTGAGTTTGCACCGACCCTGCGGGGTAAGACCTCGAGACCTTGGATGGCAGGAAAAACCGCGTGCAAACCCTGTAAACGGAATAGGCGGAAAGGAGCCCGGGGTCGCTGTGCAGGAGAGACTCAGGTGTAGGGGGGGGAGGAGAAGAGGCCCTCACCTCAAGAAAAATCCGGCACGTCGCTAAGGGAAAAGGCCCTTTTACTTACATCACTTGCAGAACGACAAGGAGGATTGGCATGGAGCGTTGAAAATCCATCGAGGACCTCCTCCCACGCTGGCGCCCATTTAGGAAAAGAGGAGTCGACTCTGAATGCTCACTATAAGGAAAAAGGAGTCGGGCGCGATTCCGTCAAGAGTGCAAGGGGATTAGGAAGAAATTGAAATCCATGAAGGCGAAACCTCAACATGACGTAGGTTGGAAACTCGTCTGGGTGTGGGAAAGGACAGGCGACCTGGGGCGCGCAGTAATTGAAAAAAAGGGAAGTCGGCTCCAGATGGGGGCTTAAAAGGACAAACCAGCAAAAAGACCTAAGTCTGGGTCAAAACGGGACGGGAATGGTTCAAAAAGCAGGGAAATTTAGACGGCGAGGCAGAAGTTCAACGCAGCAAACAGAATCATCGCGAACAGCACAACGTGAAGCCGCCAAGGCGCCGCCTAAAGGGGTACGCAGTCCGAGGACGGTTGCCAAAAAAAGCGGGCCTTGGACGGCCGGCGCAGCTTCCATCTCCACGGCGGAATGGAAAAGACGGTGAAGAGTCCAGATCGGTTAAGCGCGATAAACAACCAACAACAAAGTAGAAAAAAAGGGACTTGAATTATGTATAGATCCCTCGTCAACGCCGGAGAGAGCGTCAAGGGAAAATTGGAGCCGTTATAACTGCGGCAGGAAGAGAGTTAAGCAGTCCCTCCGGAGAACCAAGCGCCTTGGCGGACCTTCCTACAGGGAAAAGGGACCATGTCTCCCGAGCGATTCTCAAAAAGAAAAAAAAACTGGATACCTCTTCCTTAGGCCATCGGGGGGAAAATGCGGCCAACTGAGGAAGTATCTTAAAGTGGGTGATCGAAAAGGGGTCGCTGGACGGTTCAGGAGCGAAAAAAAAGGGTCAACCCCTACAATCTGTCTCTGATCAAGGAAAAAGAAAACCAAGGTACTGCTCTTCAAAAGCGCCTGGTTAAAAAAAGGGGGGACACAGCAACGAACTATTAAAAAAGAAAAAGAAAAGAAAACTGGCACTTCATGCAACTATCTTTTTTTCCTCATGGGGAGAGGAGGGCTTTCAAAAAGAATACATTGAAAGATTCCGGAGAAAAAAATGCCCGGAAATGGATAGGCCGGGGAGAAAAAGTCGATCGGCGCCTCGATGTGAACAGGGGAGAACAGGGAATAGCAACTATTTTCTTTCACTGCGCTAGAGAACCCAGGGGAACGCTCCAAAAAAAGACGATAAAGAAGATGTTCAGGGTGAGTTCGGAACAAAAAAATCCGGGCAGGATTTTTTCTCTATCGGGGAAGGGTGAAGAAGTGCTCCGGGCGTAAGAAAAAAAGGGAGAAGCCAACAGCCGCGATCAAACGGCGGAGGGAAAGATTAGACATTATGCCGGGGAAAAAGCGGCCCAACCGGGAAAGCGATGGTGTCGTCCTTATCAGGGAGGAAAAAAAAGCTTCAGGGCCAAAGGAGGGGGGAGGAGCGGATCGAGCTCAGGAAAAAGTCATAAACGAGCGTAAAAATTCGAGATAAGAAAGGGGCAGCAAGTTGCCGAGGAAAAAAAGACGGAAGAACTCATGCATTGTGCAAAAAAATTTTGCTTGTTTAATCAGGCACTATAGAAAAAAAATAGCATGACAATGCAAAACCCGTATTTCCAGAGACCAAGTCAAAAGGAATCTTCAGGATATCCAAAAAGTCCGATCGCTGTGGTAAAAGAGGGGGATGCGGGGGGTCGCGGGAATTTTCGGTATAGCTAAAGAAACAAAAAAACGGTCGAACCCCTTGGCAAAGCCGCTCGGAAAAAGGGCCAGATGTTAGAGGGGTCAGACCGAAAAGAAAAAAATCGAATGAGAAAGAGTGGGTACAGCTCAAAGGGGGGGGAGTGAAACTCTAGCGCCTTTGCCCCGAAGAAGCACTGAAAGGAAGAATTTAGAAGCGAGTCTCTCCGTTCCGCTGATTTAGAGGCCTGCGGGGCGAGATGTCGTAAGACCCTCAAGGGGGTAACTACTAACGCCCTAGTTAGAACCAGAAATGGTGTTCAAAAAGAAAAATTGTTGACGAAGGTCGGAGAAGCCCGGAAAAAGCCAGAGCAGAGAAACTCGGTTCCCATATATAAAGCGATTTCCCGGAGGAGCGGGCGCGGGAGGGCGGCTTCGGGGAAAAAGTCGCGAAGGAGGGAAAGGCGCGGGAACAAGAGCCTTGTTGATCATAAAGGGGGTCTTAGGCGAAACAATGATCGGGAAGGCGCGAGCTGGAAAAAGGAAAGTCTATAGGTTCATATCACATATCGATTTGAAGCGGGGGGCCAATCGCGGGGGGGGCGACCAAAAACATTGTTGGCGAAACGAGAAGCCATACGTTGAGACATCCTTAGGGGAAAGGAAAGAGATCGTCGCTGCAGCTTCAATGTTGCACCATCGCGATGGAAAACATTGTGGATGTGTACGGCAGACCACGAGGTATAAATTGCAAAAAAAGGGCTAAGGATAGCCGTTCCTTACGCGCAGAAGGGGGAAATTAAATCGACACCAACTCCAGGGGAAAGCGGTCTTTACGCGTAGCTACCAAGGAAGGGGAAAGGGGTGTCTCTAAGAAGGGTCGGATCGTCTAGGGTCTGGTCCTTTTTAATAACACAAAAAAAAAAAAAAAAAAAAAAAGAAACAACCTGAGGAGTAGGGGTGGAATTTACAAAGGAAATAGACAGGAAAAGACAGGGCAGCTACAACCGAGGAGTTGAAAGTAACCCGGACCAAAAAAGAATCTGAATTACTGTCACGGGGAAGAAATCAAAAATGACTGCGACAAAGACGGGTGGTTCGTTGCCAAGGGCGCGATGCTGAGCCAACCTTTATACGGTACCATCAAGAGTAGAAAGCGAGGTTGACGCTGGGAAGGATCGAAGAGATATTTACTCAACATGGGGAACATGGAGCGCCTTCCGCGAAAGGGGTAAAGAGCGCCTAAAAAATTCAAATCGATATGTGGAGATACCATCAAATATACATTACTAACGAAGGGCATCTCGCGGGAAAGTATAATCTGCGACCGACATCGGCGATGCTCAAAGGCTCCAGTGTGTGGCAAGGGGGGGGGGCACTTCTAAATTGTTAAAATGGAAAATTCCCTAACCGCCGCGTCACCAGCAGGAAAAAATAAGCTCGGAAAACAAAAGGTATATGGTAACAGGGGAGGGAGAGATATAAAGCTGAGAAACTCCTCCTTCGCAAACAGTGAGTGTTGGGGGCCACCAGAAAAGTAAGGTCAGAATTAACGCCCCGCATTCTGGCAGACGTCAGCAAATGCTCCATCGAGAAAAAAAAATCGGGCTTGATGAATCGTCCGCACGACAGGAAACCGGGGGAATGGGCTTCCTCGGAAAGGAAAAAGGGCGTGAAAATCTTTCTAAAGGGGGTCGAAGAATAAGGGCGGGATGCAAAAGAGTCAACATCCACAACGAGCGGACCTTTCCCGTTTTTTCCGTGTGTTCGTTCAGATAGTTGAAAGGACCCACAAAAGAAAATGCCTGGGGGCGCACCCCAGTGGGGAGGAATGTTCAGTTGCTAAGCGATCAGCCAGGAAGAAAGGGATGGAAAAAGGGGGGTCCTTGAAATACGGATTGGGGGGGGAACTCGAGGGGAACGACTGGAGATGACTGTTCCAGTTTGTCGGGTAATCATGTTTCCGGGAAGGAATGGAGGGGATGGTCCGCTCGGGTCCAGGAAAAAAAGAGAGCTACCTTGTCAGAGCCTCCTCATCCTTGCCCGAATGCCACGGGAGGGAAAGGGGAACATGACGAGACCTTGGAGGGCGCGAAACACAGCCGGCCCATTAAGGGGAAAAAAGGAAACTACATGAAAAAAAGAAAAAAGAAAGGGGGATGGATGTTCTGGATCACGTCATGGAAGTAGGAAGTCCATTACCCGCAAACGATAGGAGACGCCAGCCGACCTGACCTTTGCCGATAAAAGAAAAAGTTATCTAATGAGGGGGGAAAAACCAGGAGCCCATCTAGCGTCAGATCAAATCGGGAGCAAGGGGCGCCCTCTCTGAGGCCGGAAGCTGAATATATGACAGAAAAAGAAAAAAGAACTTGGCAATTTCCGCGCGACGTCCAAGCAAGGCGGGGAAATCCCTTGAAATCAAGCGAAAGAGTCGGAGAGGGTCGTAGTGACCGCGAACAGGATGAAAACAGAAGCGACATGAAGGGGGGCAAGACATAAGAGGAGAGGGCTCCATCTGGCTGGGGAGAGAAGAGAGGGGGGACCGGGAAACCGCTTCATACGCAATGAAACGTAAAAAACGATCGTATCGGGGAAGAGAAGCCGATGCAGGCGAGAGTGGGAGAAGTGAAATTGGAGGGGCCCGCGCCAGAGCTTTGAGAGAAAAGCTGGAGAAGGAAACGGGGACTCGAGATTAGGGAAATCAAAAAGCTTGCGCTTTGGCGCCAGCCGCTGAAGGCCTGGACCATCAGGGAAAACGGTGACTGGAAGGAGCCCTGCAACCATCGGGGGAAAATAAGGGAGGGAAGAGTGAAGAGCCGTCGTTTGAAACGAAGCGATAAAAGACTCTCGCAACAACACAACGGAGGTGAGGGATCTCTATCGGTAAGCCCTCGTCGGCAGCAAGCTTAAACAAGTTCCGTGGATGCAAAACTTAAGGAATGAGAAAGTGACAGATGGGGATTGAAGAAGAAAGGAGGAGCCACCTTCTCCAGCTGCGGCGCCCGGAGGGGGTCAAATCTCTGCCTTGCAGACGTCAAACATGAATGCTCAGAAACTGCTGCGGACGAACAAGAAAACGGACCGGGGCGCCATCTGGTCCTTCAGCGCGGGCCAAAAAACGCTCTAGTGGGGGTATCTACAGGGGGGGGGGGAGGGCTATAAGTTTCAAGCCGAGACTACAACAAAACAATCTGCAAAGAAAACTCGGAAAAAATGGCATGCTCTCACAGGGAAAACACGCCTTTCCGCGAAACAAGAGAAGGAGGGGAGAACTACGGGCAAGGAAAAAAGCACGAGGAGGGGGAAAAGATATTAAAAGGGCTGTCCTACGAATTTGCAAAAAGGAAAAAACAAGGGGAACGGAAAATTGCCAAGCAGGGAGCTCGCTGATCAGCGGCGCCTCGGGGGGAGTGAGTATCGTAGAGAAAAAGGGCTTCACTCGCTCCGGGCTTCCCATGGAAGAGAAACCGTGAAATCGGGAGGAAAGGTGGGGCGTCTGGACTTTATTGCGGAAAAGGAGGCCGACGAACGTGCATGATTTACTTGTTAAGGGGGGGAAAAGGGGCCTGGAGAAGACATCAAAGAAAGTCTTGGAGACAACAGAAGCGGGTCGGGGAGTTTTTGCCGGAGAACTGTTTCTCAAGGGTGCTTCAGGCGGGAGAAGAGGGGCCGCGCCATCGGATGTGTAGATGACACCTCATGATGGTAGAGAAGTAGGACGAGGTCGTAGGCTGTCTCTAATTCCGTGGTGGCGGACCCGTCACGCGCTGGCCCGCTTCGAGAGCACGCGGGAAGAAAATTGACGGCCTAGGCTGTCCCGGAAGGCGAACAGGATTGGTCTGCTGCAATTGGCCAGGGATGAAGTCGAAAAGAATAGCTTTCATTTCATTGAAAAAGGCGGGGGGGGAGCGCTAAGGGTCGAAGGCAAGGTAACCAGTCGATCGCATGGCAGGGGGGGGGCTTTGGCAAGGAGCTTGAAGTGAAAGGTCAAAAAACAACGTATACGAACAAGCGCTCGGAGACGCCTATCTTCATGCTGTAGGTACAAAGTGGAAAGGTCTTGAAGAGAAAGAGTGGGAAAATCAGGGTGGAGGTCAAGAGAGAGATTTCCACAGAAGGGGTCAAGGTCGCGTGGTCGCGTCGAGACGACAAGAAAATCTGGAGGTAAGTCTTCAGCGGATGGCGCAGCTGGGAATGAATATAAACTTTTTCACTATTGGAAAAAGAGGGTTTTTCAAAAACTACAAAGAAGGGGGGGGGTGCGGAAGGCGAAGGAGTGAAGACTGAAATAAGAAGTCTGTCAAGAAATTGGGTACGCGACTTCGCGTGCCGCGGGGGAAAAGGGGACTGGAGCTTCGGTCATGAGTTGGAGAAGCAGAGCATTCAGGCTTCGCCACACTGCCTGGTGGCACGACGATGTCGGCGCGAAAAAAAAAGGCCATCCTGGGGAGAGAAAACGCGAAAGGGAGGTAGCTGCGTGAGGGATCCGGCGCTAAGACATAAGAGGGATTAGCTGGGGTAGGGGCGAGTAGGGGGAAGAAAATCAGAAAAAGCAACGCGCGCTCGGTGAAATGACCTTCAATATCAGTCTGAGCACTTGACAAAGTCTCTATGGGATGGGGAGTGTCTCCGGGAAGGTCAGAACACCAACGGGAAACATACGGGAGGGGGGGGTCGGGCCGGAAGTTTCCCTGAACAGTCCAAGAACGGCTTTTCGGAGTGTACAAGGGGAAAGGACTTCTGTTGGCGAGGTAATAGTTCAAATTGGGTAAATTACAAGATCGCGAAAAAAAAAACCTGAGAGGAGGAAAGAAAGGAAAAAAGAGAGGTGAAAAAACAATTAAAAAAGATTCCAGAATCCAACGACACCGAATTCGCGTACAAGCACAAGAGGGGGGGGGAGAAAAAGGAGGGAACGGAGGCAATCATGACGATCGAGGAAAAGGGAAAATTGGGGTTCTGTTGCCAATTCAAGAAGCCACCTTTATGAGGCAAGAAATAAAAGGCGATTTGAAAAAATGAACGGCGCCGACGTCGATTGGGAAGGAGTGTGATACGAGATTCGAGCCTCAAGAATTAAAGCAACCTAATCTCTACAGGGCGCAAGCAATGGCTGAAATTATGGGAAGCCCGTCGCTATACATGACGCACGAATAATAATTACAAACGTCCAGCCAGGGTCAAATCAAAGACTCATCTTGAGGCTCCAAGAGATCGCCTGCCTTGTCCTCTCGTCTAACTGGAAGAAAGGGTCCAGAAAAGGGAAGGGGACAGCGGCCCCTTCGAATCGCGTGCAAGGAAAAGTACCGGGGGGGGTTATTTCGGCATGCGGAAGGGATCTGCGCCAGCGCCCTTCAACCTTGTAGTTTTGGGAAAAACGCTATGCAGAAGAAAAAAGTCATCGAAGATCGGCAAAAAGAAGGACATAGCGGCCCGCCCGAATGGCGCCATCACGCAGAGAAAGTCCCATCTCTTGAGCCGGCAGACGAACCGTGCAGTGGAAGTCGGGGGAAAGGGCGATCGATAAGCAAAAAGAGGAGCTCTGGACTAAATTCGCTCTAAGACCTGCGGTCAGGGAATCACATCCAGCGGCAGAAAGATCAGGATCGAGCGCTTGTCCGTTCTGTCCGTTTTGAAAAAGAATAAAAAGAGATCCTCTCCCAAGACCCGAATGCGGAAAATAAAAGGCGCTTGTCGTTGTGCTATCAACGAAGGACCTTAAAAAAAAGTTGTCTGACTGGAAATCCGGTTGAGGAAAGGGAAGCGGGAGGCTTTCCCCACGAAAGGATTGGGCATCAAGAGTTTCTTCGACGACAGAGGGAGGACGAACTTGGGTCAGGGGTCAAGCGGGCCGCGCGTTTAACGGGTCAGCACACATAAAGAGGCTCCGCAAGCTGCCCAGAATGACGGGGGAAAAACAAGAAACTGAGTGAAGACGCACCCTCGACCATGGGAGAACAGCAGAACGGCCCTGCATGCACCCAGGTAAACGAAAGGCAATGCCGCCCGGGAGAGGTCTGTACACCCCGTTTGCACAAGAATGAAAAAGAACCCTCAACACGAAAATAGGGAGAAACTTAAGAAAACTCGGTCCTACTGCCAAAAGAAAGCGAACCACGGGATCGCGTTAAGAAAAAGGGCAATTGGGAACCCAGCAACCCATCGTGCTCGAAACCTAAAAGCACAGAGGGCGGCCATAGGGAGGGGAAAGACGATTACCCTTCCCTTGGTAATTTCGAGAAGGAAACTCAAGGACATGGGTTCGTAGGAAGCCCGTTAAAGAGCGAGCAAGAATTAGTAGCGTACCCGACACCGGAAAGGGAGAGAAAAAGTAAAAAAGGGTGCAGCAGGGGGAAGGGGGGAAACATCGAGGAGCGATCCAGATTGTTTGCTTGTTCAACGTGAAAAGAACATCAAATCACACTGGGGAGGATAAAAACTTGGACCCCGTGGGAAAAAAAGACCGAACGGCAAAGGGGGCAAGGAGGGGAGGGGGGCCGCAGCCAGCGTCGCTCGAAGCATATTAAAGAAGGGAAACCTCTATCTTGATGCCCTTTACGAAGCCGGAGGGGCTCCTTTTGGCGCGCAGCCGAAGGCAGGAAATAAAGTAATACATCTGAAGCGCAAGAAGGAGCTCCAGGAGAAAGAAAAGAGGGGAAGCGGAAAGAAGGCTTTGGGGGGAAAAGAAAGGTATCCACGGAGAAGAAGAAAGCATCGCAGTCAACAACACCACCTTAGGATTTTAAAAGATAGAGATAATACAGAACAAAAGTCTTCAAACTCCTCTCAAATCGTCGTACCCGCATAGAATGTAGAACAGCCGAACGGCAGATCAAGGGGTGAAAAAGTTAGGGGGAAAGCCGTCCTCTTCTGGGTCGCCCAACCAAAAAAAAAGAGGGTAAACTGCCTGTTCTACCGGCCTATCCACGGAATTGAAGGGCCACTCCCTCCCTATTCAGCTGCCGAAGGGAGGGCTTGAAAAACAATACCGAGACGGAAGGAGGAAAGACGTGGAGGAGAGTAGGTCCCCGAGGTACGAGGATTTGATAAAAACGGAAGTTGGTGTGATGGGGGGAGAGCTGGAGCGTACTCTAGAAACCTCTGCAAAAGAAAACATCTGTCGACACTTTCCCAAAGGGGCCAAGGAGACGTTTCTCCGGGGGACAAAGGGAGACCACTACGGAAAGCGCTACTGCCAGGAACCGCCGCAAGTCTGGGTTGAGGGCGATGATTTCCACGGAGGGAATAAACAGGCAAGAAAGGGAAGGGGACTACGCCAGAAGAAATCGAGGAGGCAGCTCTTGCAGTCTGCGCGAGACATCCAGGGGCTTTCTCGCTTTTAGATCGAATTGGAGTAAATGGAAAACGCACCGACAGGTAAAAAACGGGAGTTAGGGAAAGTGATGGGGGGAGAAAAGGGGATGTGAGAATCCGACCAAGTGGAAAGGATCGTGTTTGGAGGGGTGGAATGGACGACAGGAACGACGTGAGCTCCAGAAAAAAAAAAAAGCCCAGGTCTTGCATGCCTGAGAGAAGCACGGGTTTCCAGTGTTTACTGCAGGGAGGATGCGAAAACCTCCATTCTCTATTTGCAGGCGTAAATAGCTGAATACTACCGTCGTACATTAGGGAATTAGGAACGGGGAGAAATTGGAGGGGTTGTCGAGGGAGAGAAATCTGGGCAAGGATCCAAAAAAACGGCATCCAAGTCCGTCCACGTGGACGAATAAACGTCATGAAGGTGGAAAGAACAGGGGGAACGGGAGGGTTGACCCTTCACTCACATCCTCCATCACTCGAGAAGGCATGAAAACATTCCCTTATTTAGAGACGGGGAGAGGAGAAAGGTCGGAATGGCTAGCCCGGGGGGGAAAAGAAAAAAGTCGAATCAGGCATGTCGCCAAGGCAGGTCTGGGCTGGGGCGACGTAGCTTTCGGTCCTATCTGAAAAAAAAAAAAAACGTGGGCGCCCCTGGCAGGCGCACGATCTTGAAAGCTTTCTGGGGGGAAAAGGTGAGGGAAGACGCGAGAGAGGTGGGAGCATGAGGGGGAAAAGAAAAAGATTTTTGGGGGAAGGAAACTAAGGACTGTTCCCCTAAGCACTGAAAAAGTTGTTCTACTTCTAAGGACGAGACGACTTTTCCTGCAGGTATGTACAGATCAGCTGGCGACCGCTAATAAAAAAAGCAACACTCTTGATGACAGAGGACACTCAATATGGTGGTTCAAAACACGTAGGGGGGGAGAATGTCGTAATGAAAATGCCTCGCACCGACTCGTTCAAGACGGGTAAATCATTGAGGGAAGAAGCGGGGGAAAATCGGCTGGCTGCGGGGACATAATGATGTAAAGGCGCAGGCCGGGCGCCCAAAAGAAAGGGGGAAAAATCATTTAGTGGGGTGACCCGGGGAGGGCCAGGGATCTACTTGCGCGAAGCTGATGATATACGTCGGCTAGGCATCAGATTTGGTGGGCACATCTCGAAAAAAAGGAGGGGTTAACGGGGCCAACTGTGCGAAGAGCGAAAGAATCGTTATAACGTAAAAAAATGGTCGTCGGCGCGGAGTCCAAGGGAAATCTCTATCCGCAAGGGAGGAAACAGGGCAAAAGGGGGGAGAAAAGGTGAATTGCACCCAAGCAGAAAGCCGTCATTAGGGGGAGCCGTTAGGAAGAAATGCCGGCGAGGTTGGCGGGTAGTGGGGGTTAGGGACGAAAGTGTATTCGGGTAAAAAGATGTTCTCTGCCAGACGTCTATGGTAACATGACTCGACTCTCAACAAACAAAGGAGGAAGAGATCTGGTAATTGAGAAAGGCGAAAATAATGTCCGAAACAAGGACGAACCGAATAGGGTAGGGAAGAAAACCGAGAAATCGCCGAGATTGCCGAGAATCTCCTTGCAATCAAGGCGATCAGAAAGACTCGACGGTGCAATGAATAAGGATAACGCCCCCTTTGAGGGGGGGTAAGAATACCATCAAAAGTGAGTTGCGGGGAATTGGGCAGGAAGCGGTCCGAGATATTGAGGAAAAATAAGGATGTTACTCCCGAAGGGAAAAGGGCCTCTCACATGCAAGGCAAACCTAATCAGAAATTAACACTGGGAGGGGAAAAAGAACTCCTTCGTATACATGACGAGCAGCTTCGCTCTTCACGTCCAGGAACACTGACACTCGTCGATAGAATCCGTGTGGGAGAAGCGGCCATCCTTTCCATCAGACGGAGGAACTCGTTATCCCGAAAAGAAAGAGGCGCCAAAAACCCGGCGACATCGGTGCAAGAGCTTGCGGTTCTGCTGCATGTAGCAGGAAGCGGCTCCCTCAAAGCCCTCGACCACTGACGTTGGAAGCACCAGCAAGGGTAATGGTCATCTAGAGGACGTGAAAGAGGAGAGGGCTCCGCCATTGCAAATCCAAAGGCTAAAATTAACTTCCAGGGAAGGGAGAGGGTAGAACGTCGCGAAAGGGAGGTATTGGTTTTTGGGAGGAAGCTGGAGAAAGGTCGATGAATGAGTGCAGCAAAAAAGGAGACCCCTCTTTCTCAATTTCGAAGAAAAATGGTCTGCCCCTGCCATCACATCCGAATCGGAGGCAGAGAAGAGGGAGGGACAGGGACGTGTTTTTGTGCCCATTCAGGAAAAAAGCATCTCAACGGAAACAAAACAGCCCGAAATGCCTTTGGCGCAAACCGAGGGCAGGCGTGGGCTATCCCACTATGGCCCGTAAAAAGCACCGGGAGCTGGAGTGTATGAAAAAGCAGCTCGGGCAGACGGGGAGGATGAGTCCTGTTCACATTTCAGGGTTCAAGACAGGTTAGGAGGAGAGGACGAAAAGGTTCCGGAGGGCTGTAAAGCGCGGGGAGCGGGCAAGGAACTGCTCGACCGGTAAAGCCATTCAAAATCGAAACGCACTCCTTTCCAGGCCAGACGGGGGGAAAAAAGATCAAAGAAGTATACGAAACCAGAGAAGTGGGGCAAGGGATACCTGCCTTCATTGCAAAAAATGTAAACCCAGGCCGAAAGGGGTCGCTGGGGAGTTGAGCTCAACAGGGCGTTTCGGACGCCGAAAAGGGGAAAACAGGGGAAACACGATATAGAAAAAGCATGCAAGGGGAGAAACCCTTTTGCCGCAAAGCAGAGAACCTAGCGTCTGTTGCGTTTCAAAGGGAAGCCCATAGGAGAGGGAAGCCCTCTGTGCACTCCACGAGCGGTAATAAACATCTATGCTTGAAGAGATAGAGAAAGGAAACGTGTCATTTCCGAGAGACGTCACTAAAAATTCGGGAAAGCCCTTTACATCCAGGGCGCGAACCCTCACGAGGGCAGACGGCGGGGCGGAGGGGATACTCAAAAATCGTCAGGGGTCGCAAGGGAAGCGGTGACATTCTACCGGCAGCTGGGAAGCAAAATTGCGATCGGAAAAAGAGGGGTTTTCTGGATGACAGACTACAACTCAGAACGAGAAAGAAAAACCATGGAGTAAAAACTAATTACAAGAGTGCCTTACAAAAAAGGGGACGGAGGGGACTAGCAGTTTGGGGGAGAGAGACGCGCAGCCAATTCTCTTCATCAGACAGGCAAGCCTCGAGGAGTATAGAACCCACTTCTAAGAAGGGAGAATTCGAAAAACTCGGAGCTGCAAAAGGTTGATCAAAAAAAAGGAACCGTGCCATCTCCATCCACGATACCTGGATAAGAGACGTTAACGACGAGTATCGACATAATATCGAAAACACAAGCGGAGGGGGAGATGCCGTGAGCTATGGATACAAAAGTCTTCAACAAAAATTCCAACTCAATGCGTCAAGTTAGCAGAGGAGGGGAGAGGATGAAAAAAAATCAATTTACAGATGACTGATGGGACAAGAAAAACCGGCGCCAGCTGCTGCGCGGAGTAACCTGTCCGATCTACCTCCGGTATTCCTCCACTCCTGATGCCGCAGCTCCGAGGAAAAGAAAGCCGTCTAAATGAGTCCACGGGAGGAAACCGTTGTTTATCGTTTTGTGAAAGGGGGGGAGGGGTCAAAAGGGGAGCGAAACGCGGCAAAAAAAACAAAAATAGGGGGACCACTATCCTCATTCGCACTTGAAAAGCGGAAAAAACAGTCCCTGTTTTCGACCAACGCCTTAACCGCGACAACTACTGTCGCGGAGAAAAAAAGAAGGAAAAAAAAAACTTCTTCACTAGGATTGGGGACGAAGAGGGGTTCCAAGGAATTTCAAGAAGAGGGGCCCTGACGGAAGCAAAAAGTATTTAATCATCTCGGTCAAGAAAAAAAGAAAGATGCGTTCTCGCTGAGAGCAAGGAGGGGGGATCACAAAGTTTGCTGTGGAACAGCACCTCCGACGAATCCATGGAGGGAGTGATTGTGGCTGGATGTCGACAGGGCAGGGGGAGCGAATCGTTATTTCTTGTGAAGGGGAAGAAGAGCAAAAGGAATGAATGATCTCCCAGAACAGGGGGAGCCAACAGTTTGGGAGGACTAATTGTCGTTTAGGGGCACTGCAGGCGGGAGGAACTCGTCAAGACAAAGAGGGACGAGGTTTCGTAGGAAAAGAAGGAGGAAAAAGAAGGGGGGGATGTTTGGAGGCAACTGGCCTCTAATTTCAGGGGACCCAGGGCTATAAACCGTCGCGGCACTCCGGACATGGGACAATTCCCGGGACAAGCAAAAGAAAACGATTGCACAAAAAAAGTTTGGCTGGGAGGACATGCACGAAGACTAAAGTAAGAGGGGGGGAGATGGAAAATACAATTCCCGTATTTCCATAAACAAAGGCGCTAAAAAGGGGGGTCGAAAGGCCGAATCGCGAAGACCATCAGAATAGAAATGGGGGGGGACCAGGGAGGGGCTGCTTTTGTCGGGAAGCTTGAGGAACTAGAGGGAAAACGGAAAAAAACGTCTGAACCCTGCAAGGCCTGAAGAGACAAAAATGGATTGAATGCGAGGGCAAAGGGGGTAACGTTGAGGAAGGAATTTGAAAGCGATTTTTTGTGCTGAGAGGGAGACCTGTACACGTAGAAAGACACGGGAAGGGGGGAAAAAGCGAAAAAACGAAATCCTCCTCAACGAGGAGGGGGGAAAAGTTCATAGGCGAACGACCGCTCATGCAAACGGTGGCACGCGAGTGACAAGACGGCATCAGGGGGGGTACGACGGAGGGGGTTGCGAAGGGGCGGCGCTGAAGTGTGACGCTAAAACAAGAGGCACCAGGAAAAGAATCCGGGTTCACGATTCGAAGGGGAAGCGAAAGCAAAGCTGGGGGGTGTACCAGAGGGTGATGGACAAGGGCCGCAGAACACACGGTGACATGGGGTCCGGTGGGCTAATACCGCGTTTCCGGGCAAACTTAGGCGCGCGGAGGGGGCGATTATCACCTGGGGGTGTGTTGCGCAATATGTAGGGTGCCGGCACAGGGCGAAGAAAGGAGGATCAAAAAAAGGCTCTTTAACCCAGTGGGCTTCATATCCGCAGTGCAAAGTTTACAGAAGGATCACGCAATGAGAGGCCTCATAAAGGGGCGAGGACGAGCGGATTAACTTAAACTACCTGCAGAGTAACAGTCATTAGGGGGCAAAGGGGGGACCTAAAAAATCAAGAAAGGTGATTTCGGCCATTGGACCGGGTCAAGGGTGTCGCGCCTGGGGCACGAGGACAAGAGAGGCGCCGGGGTAAATTACACACTTCTCAAAACAAAAAGGAGATATAGGGGGGGGTAGTTACAAAGGGAATAGGAAAGCCAATCATAAAAGTAAGGCTATAATGAACCCCACATCGGCGATAGGGGGAGATCATCAGGAAACGTGGGGAAAATCATGGGCGATCGAGGGGGCGGGGGGATGTAATGGAGTCAAGACGAGAAAAGGGTATTAACGAAAGCAAAAAAATGCGTGAGCGTCAAACGAGGAGCGCCCAAGAGAGTGTCCCTCACCATAGTATAGGACGCACTGGCCGAGAAAAGGCCTGCACCTAATCATGGCCCCAAGATGAAATCGATGGAGGTTGAGATAGGGATACATGACTACAGCCGGTATCAGCATTCAGCCGTACAAGTTCGGCCGGGCACGACAGCGGACACCAGAGTTCCTTGTGGGGCGACCGCCTGGGGAAAACAATTCTTAGGAAATAGGGGAGAACCGCCCGGACAAACCGGCCCGAAATTCTCGTACACAGCCGTGGATGCGAAAGGTACGGACCGCGATTCAAGACGGAAAGCAAAAAAAAATGTGTATTGGGGAAAAAAAAAAAAAATCGTCTGCCGTAATAGGGCATCGTGGCCACCGTTCTGATGAAGTTCCCGCAAGAGGATCCAAGGTGAAAACAGGAAAAGCATTAAAATAACGACGTCGCGAGAGGGGGCGTAGTGGTCGGCCTTAGCGATCAGTGGGGGGGAGGAAAAATCGCGCGAAAAAAAGATTTCTCAATGATCGAAAAAGGAGGAAAAGCGGCATTCACCTCCAGCAGTCATGAATCGAGTCGAAAGGTGCCGGGTTCGACGTGTGGTTTTTTGCAAAAAAAGGGCCCGTAAAAAAAAAAAACGACGCGCCCAAAGAAAGGAAGGAAGGGGCGCAAAAAAGGGTCTATCGTGAGTTAGGGGAGAAAGAAGATCAAAGGCCGAAGCTTTAGCTCGATTGGGGGAAATGGGGGTGGTTCGGATTTCACAGAACTGGAAGATTGATGACCACAGGCCAGAAAGTGTGAGTTTCTAAGAGTCTTCAGGTCGGAAAGACTGGTCTGTCCGGGATAAAGGAAGCGGAAAAATTCTCGACCGGGTCAAGCGACAACCTAGAAAGCATAAGACGAATCGGTACACCGGGGATCCAGAAAAACCAAGGGAGGAAACGTAAATAGGCCCAAAGAAAGGAAGGGGCATTGCACTGGGGGGGAAAGGATTCGACTTCAAATGAAGAAAGACTGAGTTCTGTAGCTCACGCAGGTCGTTGGAAGCCAAGCGGCAAAAGCAATCACGATAATAAAATCCGCACGTCTGAAGGGCCGAACCGTTGACCTCCATAAGTATGCAAAAAAAAAGTGCAGGAGGGCCTTTTCGTAGGTTGACAGCTCGGACGCAGTGAAGCCCATCAGGAGATCACGTCGAATTATGGCCGCCACATGAGGGAAAGCGAAAGGGGCACTACGATTACCCTGCATGGCAAATGGGAAGCGGCAGAGGGAGGGTCAATTTATTCGAGGGGAAAGCCAGGGAAAGCAGCCCGGGAAACGGGTAAATGGGAGGGGAGGGGATCCGAGACCACGGGTGAAATCTTGAGAAACAGCGACAGGGGGCAAAGACATTGGGTGCACTCAGAATGCGATCGAAAGAAAAATTGTGGTCTGGTTCAGAGGGAGTTAACAAAAAAGACGCGCAATCACCCCAGGGGGCGATAAACGAGTGAAGACCCTAGGAAAACGGAGAATTTAAGAAGGCCGCGCAACATGCGCTTTCGGCATAATGGGGCGGAGGGAACTGCGATAAAAAGGAAGGCACTGTCCTAAAGGCGACGACGCAATGAGCTCATCCGCGCGACTGAAAATCCCGTCTCGGCTCATCAATGCAAGCCATAAAGATGGAACTTGGGAAGATGGAGAAAAAGGGAACGGACGCGAAACATAGCGAGAAAAATCGTATAAACAACAAAAACGTAGGGAAGAGGGGAAACTGGCTCTGGAAAGAATCCTCAGACGGGAGATCATCTGTCAGTTTCCAGGTGAATCCTGGGGGGAAGCGGCAATCGACGAATATGCCAGCCGGACCAGGCTTGCAGGCCACAGGTCGCAAATCGTCTTCGCTGGCGGACCAGAAGAAGAAGATCGAAGTGCCTGATGTCCCCGAAGCTCAAGGGACGAGGAGAATTTTGATCCTTCGGACATCGGGGTGGCCGTCCACTGGCCGAGACCTATTACATCGCCAAGGGAAGTGTTATGCGAGGCGACGGAAAAAACGGGGGCTGCACTGGCCCCCTAAATCTGCGAAATTTTCCCACTGCGCTGAAAAGAAGGTTCGAAAAGGAAGGGAAAAGCGAAAAAAAGGTCTCGATCACTACGCAATTCCCAAGTCAGGAAATGATTTGAACAGTTGAGAAGAGGCCGAGCCCGGAAAATTGGGGAGGGTTAAGCGAAACTCTGTCTCGGCCACTTCGATGGGAGAAGCGCAGCGTGGAGAAAGATGTTCTGACAAGACTGAAGGGCTGGCCCCATGGGAAAAGAATAGATCGGGTTCTGTACGGGATGGGGAAAAGGAAAGTATGTACGGCCGGAAAAAGGATTTTCTCTAGGGATTGACGAATGTGGGTTGGGGGGGGCCCGGGGGGGGGGGGTGCCTTTCGGGGGTCATCAAACGAAAGGAGAAATAACAGCAGAAAAGTCTTCTCCTTGACAAGGGACAAGCAGGAGATTAGGGATGAAGGAAGCCGAAATGGGGAGAGATGTTTCCGTCTTCAAAGGGGCATGGTCAGTCGGATTGTTCATGATTGGGAGAAGGCAGACGAATGGCTAGGGGGAGATGACCCGGACGTCTTCCCTTCGGATAGAACTCGAGACAATTTCCTCCTGACAGCGTTGCAATAAGGAAGAAAATGAGGCACACACAGGGTCGCGGAGTGGGGAGAAAATGCCACTCAGCTCTGGTAAGAAGGGCGAAAATGCAATTTCAAGAAGGCGCGAAAAAAGGGGCCTGATCGTCGGAAACCATTCGATCGCATGGTGCCATGGAGGAGTGCTTCAAAGAAGATGAGAGAGGAACGGCAAAAGGCCCCCGGGAAAAAATAGGGAGACGATCTTCATGACAAAAGAATGCCGGGACAGAAACCATGGCTTCAGAGAGATGGGGAAACTAGATTTTTTGGAGGTCAATACGATAAGCGGAGAAGGAGCAAGCACGTCGTGTTCGAAGGAGAAGAAGCTCCTCCAGACCTAGGGACTTGTGAAAAAGAAAAAATGGAAATGCGGAATGCGGGGCGTAGCCGCCAAGGAATAACGGGCTTACAAGTGACTATTAGGAAAAGATGTGGTCAAAATACAAAGCATGTGGGTTTTGCGTAGCAGGCTGAAGAAAAAAAATACATCCGACAAGGGGTGGATAGCTAGGTTGCAACGGGGGTCGAGGGAGAGGAAAGCGGACTGAGCTCCCTATTCTAGAAGGGTGAGGGGAAAGGCTGCGCGCCAAACTATAACTGGGGGATATCGGTTCTGTTCGCTTAAAGGGAAAAAACCATTTCGCGCTACAAGAGTTCCCTATCTAAGGCATATCTTCAGGAAAGGTGTTGATTTCGAATTGGAAAGGTTCCAAACAGGGCAGGGGAAAAGACCATCTCCGTAGACGCCTCGAAGTGCAAACTTTCTTGGCAAAGAAGGGATTTCTCCTGGTGAAGGTTATCCGTCATACGGTTGGCCAAGGGGGGGGAAAATACCCATCAGGGTTCAGAGGGAGAAGGGAAGAGATTGCCGCCGGGGAAACCGTCATTATGGGGGGGCCATAGAAGGGCTCTGGTCATGACCTAACTATATGGAGGGGGGAAGGCCTTTTTCGCGAAAATAAGGGCTCTTTGGATTACACAGAAAAGGGGAAGGTCAAAAAAAACAAACGGGGAAGAGGGGGTTTAACAAATGAAAGGACGATGAAACTCGACACAATATAGAGAGCAATGAAAAAAAAAAGAAAAGCGAGAATACGATATCATGACTTAACTGCAAAAAGAATCAATCGTAAAAAGGCTGCGTTGAAAACAGCCGCGATCTAGGAGCAAACCGGTCCATGCGTGAATAGCGATTGTCAAACGACAGCTAAAAAAGAAAAGGGACGCAAAATAAGATGTCGCAACCAATATTTATACGCGAGGGGCCAAACTGCCACCAAGAATGCTCAAACACCTCATAAGTTGATATGAACGGAGATACATAAAGCCTTTAACAAGAAATTAACTATAGAACAGGGGGCACGCGAAGGTCACGATGCTCACCATCTGAGGGACTGGAAACCCTCAAAATCAATTCGGACGAAGAGGGAGGAAGAAGAACCCTCTTCCCTCTCGAAAAAACGGAGACATCTCGGGCAAAAGATAACTTGGCCGAGTTCGGCTGAGATGGTTAGCGGACTCAGGAATGCACCAAGGACGGTGGTTAGGGGGGGCCAAAAAGGACTGCTGCCGTATATGACACATAGAATGCAAAAGGTCTTAAAATGAGTTGCGCAACGAAAGGAACGACCAGACAGAAACTCCCATCGAGGGGGAGACGCGCTCCACGACGTCCAAGCAGACCAAGAGGAAATTGGAAAAGGCGAGAGAGGAAAAAGCAATAAATTTCTCGCAACCAACCAGAAAGAAAAAGAGACAAAACCAACAACAAGCACCAACCACAAAACACACCACACGAACCCCAAAACACCCACCCAAACAACCAAAGAAAAACACCCCAACCCACCAACACACACCACACCACACCACAACCACCTGGAAAAACCCCCCACAACCCGAAAACACACACAGAAACCTCACCACAAAACAACAAGAGAAGAAAACACCCCTACCAAACACCACCCAAGAAAGAAAAAAACCACAAACCCAACCCCAAAACCAGAAGAAAAACCAAAACACTCGCACAAAAACACCACAAACCCACCAAACACACAAACCCCCAGAAACAACACAACCACCAAACCAAAAAACCCCACCAAAACCCAAAACCACCAACCCACAAACAACCCGAAGACAACAAACAACAACCAACAACACTCGCCACACCCCCAACAACCAAAACCACAAAAAAAACAAAAAAAACGCAAAAACACCTTGAAAATTCGCTCGAAGACCTGCTGGGGAGCCGCATCAAGCCAAGGAGAGAGGCGGAGCGAGCGCCTGGGCAACAGGGGTGGACGTGTTTGGGAACGTTCTTGGGACAGATAGTGAGCAGCTTCCCAAATGCAGAAAAACCCATGCTAATCGAAGGGGGACTGTTGGAAAAAGAAAAGATTCAAAAACCATGAGCGCGACCTTGGGGGGTAGCACTACTGGGGAAGGGTCGCTGGGAGATGAAGTGCATGGGACAAAAAAAACGGGGGGGAGGTTCATGCATGAGGGTCAGGAAAGGGCACGTGTCGCAGGAAGGAGGAAAGCGTAGCCGCAAGCGGGCCGCCGTAAGGTCAAGAAACAACAGTAGAGAAGGCTCCTCACTGAATAATGCCGCGGAGGGGCACAAAACAAAAGATGCAGAGAACGCAGAGAAAGGGCGCAAAAAAAAAACTAAGCACGTTCAACCAGGGGGAAACGAAAGAGGGGGAGAGCGCCCGGGATCGGGCTTGGCTGCGGCGTGTGAGGGGGACGGAAGGACACCCGCAAAAAACGATAGAAATCAGGAACCGAAAGGCCCTTTGAGGACAACACGGAAGAAGGACACAGGGATCGCTCTGGCCAGGCTCGTTCCAGAAGCCGCCGAGCAAAGGAGCAGTCCAAAGGAAAAAGGCCGGGGAAAACATCGAGGTGGCTGCCGAAGGACGAAGGGATTGGAACATCCGCGACGTGAAATCTTCGGATGCAAAATGAAATCCATAGCGCGAACCCCCCCTCGTGCAGAATGTACCTAGCCGGGGGAGGGACACGCGGGGAAACGAAAAAGGGATAACTGGTCATCTCATTTTTGGAAGAAGTGCGGGAAAAGATCGCCGTACATGGGGTGTGAGGCTGCGAGCGCCTTTAAAAGACCAGACGCATACAAAGGTTCTAACAACCGGGAAAAGAGCGGGGCCCAGGCGGTGGAAAAACCCAGAACGAAAAAATTTCTCAATTGTAAGTCGCCCAGCATTTTGGGAGACAAGGACGTCGAGGCAGCAGCTTAGATAGGAGACTGTAAGAAAGGGCAGAGAACTGGCGCGGTGGGCAAAAGATAAGCGGGGAAATGATCTGGGGGGAATTATCTCCGCGCAGCAAAAGCTAATCCAAAACTGGGCTTGTGAAGATCCGGCCGAACGATTATGTAATACACGGCCAAAGAAGAAGGGAGAGGAAAAGAGAGAAAAAGGGGTATGGGGGAGGGACAAACGTCTTCAACGGGATCAAAAGAGGGGACAAGGGGAGGAGATGGCATTCTTCGAAGGGGCAGATCGGGGAAGTCCGTCTCTGCTGCGGCCACCGTACAAGGTTAGGAACAGTGACCTACCTATGTAGTGCAGAGGGAAATTCCCCTCCGCAAGGGATGCTCCGCAGAAAAACTAAAGAAAGGAAAATTGACTCCATCCCGTCGTCCATCGGGAGGCACGGAGGAAGAGTCCTTTTGAGGGGTGATTGCAGGGAGGAGGAGCTTCAAAAGCTCTCCGCGACAACCAGCCTGGAACGATCCGCATTCTGCTGCCAATTTCACAAGAAGGTCCCTGTGTTCGATGAAACCAGAATGGCCAAGAAAACACAGAGGTCGCTGGAAGACTACGCATGAAAGAAAGAACTATGAGGGGGACCGACCGATGCGGGCTTAAAAAAAAGAACAATTGCAAGAAGGGGAAAAGAAAGGGGCCAGGGCCGGGTAAGCGCAGCATAAACGGATGGACGCCAAGTAGCGTCTGAGACTGATTGCTTCACAAAAAAACGCTGTGATCCCAAGGGGGGAAGAGACCAGGGAGTCCCATCAGGGTGAATATTTCGGCAAAGGGAGGTAGGAATGGCAGGATTTTATCTATCGTTATGGAAAGGGGGAAGGTTCCTGGGAAAGACGAAGAGGTATCTCCCCAGAAACAAGGGGGGCATGCACTGAGAATAGGTCTTGTCTGCAGAGGGCGGGAAGATGCCACCAAGGGTCTGGATGGGGAAGACGATCGTTTAAAACTCCGAGGAATTAGGGAAGCGACGCGAATGTCTCGGGGTTTCTGTAAGGGACGATAAACGCCCGCTTCCGCGGGAAAGCGCAGGCAGAAAGTCGGGCACTTCCGAAAAAAACTCCATGAATTGAAACAAATGTCTCTGGGGGACAAAGAGATGAAAAAACGGTAGATATCGTCAAGGACTCCAGAAACCAATGCGCGAAAGAGGAAGGGAGGGATCAGGCGAAAAACAGTCGATCGTCATTGGGGGAAAAGCGGCGGGGTTGCGTCAGGTAGGGGCACATAGGAAACACACGGTCCTAACCATGTCAACATTATCTGTGGGGCTGGAGTGAATGCCGAGGGGCAGACCTGAACAGAGGGTAATACTGAGTGACATTTTGCTTCACTCTATCAACTTTTTGAAAAGAAACACTTCAAACGCGCGGTGGGACAAAAGAGCAATTCTTCTTCCCCGGACGTCGGTCGTTTAGCGCGCGATCATCTAAGGAGGTTTCACCTCTTTACGATGAAAGAGCATGAATTGGGTCAAAACAAAACACACTGTTGGCTATGCTGCTCGGGGGAGCCAAAAGCTGTCACGACGCGATAAGATCAAAGGGGATAGAAAAGGGGGTCTCTTAACTGGAGCCGGGAAGGGATTTCATACCTAGAGGGATAAATCTCATTATCCTCCCCGTGTAATTAAATGTCTTCGGGAAGCGCGTGGAAAGTTCTCTCGAAGAGCGAAGAGGAGAGTCATTTATAAGACCGGAGGGCTTCATATATTTAATGCGGATGACGCTAGGAAGGAAGGGTTTGCGGGCCAGAGAAGGAAAGGTCAGATTGTTTCGTCCAATATATATCAGCTCAGCGCAAGCGTTGGGGGCAAAAAGACGCGGGTCACTCACGGTTGGTAAAGTCATAAAGGGGGCGCGCAGAATTGACGACCCATCATAAGAACTTTTTGGATAACGAATGAGGCCCGAGACCGTAAATGAATGATCGCCATAAACTCTGCAGAGGTGATGAGGGTTCATGTGACCGAGAGTCATGTCGCGCAGGGGCGGCAAGAGGTCACTAGTTGAGACTTTGGGAACATAGCTCTCAAAAAAGAGGAAAAAAAGAGAGATGTGTAGACAAGAAAGTCAAAGCTTACCCAGTAGTATCAATGAAAGACCAGCAGGGCGAGAGGGGGGGAGATCATAAAAGGACGTCAAGAATCAAAGGGATCAAACATGGGTCGTTGAAATATCGGAAAAGTTACGGCTACCATCACCAGGGGAAATTTCAACGATGAAGCCTGCGCCGACAGATATGACATAATTATTAGCAAAAGATGGACGCAGAGAGAGAATGTTTTCAAAAGGCAACCAATGCAAAACGTCAATCGCTGAGGGTGGATAGAGCCAGACGGGAAGGAGTCGCCGGGAGAGGCGGGCCAAGAAAGTCCGCCTCAGACATCGTCAGGACTCCCAGCAGGAGCCTCGGCCTTCAAAATTCCATAACAGGGAATGCCCGAACGACCACGTAGGAGGATGCGCCAGAAGACAAAGGGGGCCGGATTTAAGCTGCGGGGGGGTAGCGATTAAAAGACGCCTGAGCACCCGGGATTTTACCACCATAAAGGCACGTCCTATTAGAGCGTCGATGCATGATAGGCTAAAAAACGTCAGAAAAGTAACAAAAAAGAATCGGAGCTTCAGGACGCGACCACTCGACCAAGGGTGCAGTGACTCGGCAAATCGATTGAAGCAAAAAATCAAAACGTAAAACTCTCAATGAAGGGGAGACCCAGTTCGAGTAAAAGCGCGAAGATAAGCAGTTTCAGGGTTCGAGGGGGTTTTTGAATAATTACGGAAAATCTCCGACCATCCTTGGAAAGGAGGATCGACTGGTCGGACTATCCAATCAGTTAGCAGGAAATTGGTCTCTGAAATACGTTGGAATGACGAAAGAGGAGGTTCAGGGGGGGAGAGAAACAGCACCTTTCAAGTGCAAAATGAGTACGTAGGGAACGATGTATACGGAACTTGCGGAGGGCGGGCCGCGCGTGGGAAGCCGTTGGAACAGGAGAGACGCACCCGCAAGCCTTGCCCATGCGACGAGGTGAATCCCTCGGTGAAAGGGACGAAACAAGAGGTGGGGAAAGGCATACCGTCTTCATTTGCAAACTGGTAACGAAAAAATGAACGGGATCGCTGAGGGATGAGGGGCGTTGCTGCTAAGTGGAAACTTCAACCCGCAAGACGATAGAAAAAATTCAATCGGGGAACGCATGTGGGGGAGCGAAGAAACCTGGGGTTAGGCCTTGGGTCCATGGGAAGCAAGAATCTCAGAGAATCTCCTGCCAAATGGCGCACATCGAGGCGCCCCGAGAAAGAAAAGAATTGAATTTCCCGACGTCCGGATCGGATTATTAATTCGTAGAAAGCCCTTGTAAACCCAAAACGATGTCAGACGGCGGGGAATGCGTGAGTTGAACGACATGAAAGGAGGTCTGGGGAACAGGAGAAAGGTGGGCAGACGCTTGGCAATCATGAGGGGCTCATATTTTGGGGACTGGGGGGCATGGAATCTGCGCGAGCGAAAAAGGAAAAAGATCCAAAGAAAGGAGACACGGGTGGGGGCCCAGTGTACGACCCAGGGGGGCCGACGCTTGAAGGCGCCCGCATCAGGCGTCTGGGCGAGCAAATGTTTGACATATGCAAAGGATTAGGCACGGTCGCGCACCACAGACGGGGATGTTTTCGTAGCCGGCGGACGGCGATCCAAACTTGATGAAGGGCCTGCCATCAAAAGAACTTGGAAAGCTTGAAGAGCCGGCGTTGACGAATATCGTATCCATACGATCCGCAGCTCTAAAAAAAAGAGAAACACAGTATGGAGGAGGAGTTAGCGTCAGATGGATAAGATCCTCGGAAAACGCCCTTCTCTTCAAGACAATTCAGGTGAATGGAGGACAAGGCCTGCATATCAGGGTACAGATGGCCGGGGAAAGAACGCCGCGAGTCGCTCAAAGGGCATGTGGAGACAAGTGAGGAGGCCCGGCATGATTCCCCAGGCAAAGGACTCTCATCTGGAACTTCGGGAAGCCAAGACGTGAGGCAACATCGTTTAAAAGTCGGCCGATTCATAGTGGGGAAGATTGTGGATTGCGAAAGAAGGTAGCAAAAGCTTCGCGGAGAACTGACAAAGGGATAGTCCTAGCTGCTTGCCAAGGCCTTCAAAACCCAGAACCGCAAGGGGCGACAGATGATCATCACCGACGACCACACACGATTGATACATTCCCCGCCAATACAACGAGAAAAAAAAAAGGCCGAAAGATTGTTCACTGCTTGAAATGGGAAAGGAAGATATTGACGACGATCGCAGAAGTGCCAAGCCGGGGAGCGCGCATAGGAGGCAGGTTCGCCATACATGGCTAAGCAGCGTGGAAACACGGGCTTCACTTAGCTCGAGGAGGCCAAGGGAGAACCGCAAGGGAATCGATCCCTGTCGTGAGTGGGGCGGAAACATGTCGTCCGCCGAGAGTTTAAGACTTATTGCGGGTGGATGGCCTAAGGCAACGAGGAGGGAGAAAGAAACAGCAGCGTATACCAGCGTCATTGCCGTCGGACTATGGTAGTTGAAAGGAGGATGCGACCGGGAGACTGACGGGAGTCCGAAGGATCGGGAAAACTCCGAAGGAGGAAGATGCCGGAGAAAGGGTCGTAGGGGTACCTTCGAGAGACGGCCCATAGGGAATCCCCGCGGCCAGGAAAAATCGTTCGACGCAAGGGAATGCACTGCACACATTGTCGCTGCTGTGGGGAAATAAGCCTCATGACACTGAAGGCGTAAATTCCCGAGAAAAAGTTCACTGCGCAAAGCGAAGGGAAGACTCTATCCCAAAAGCGTAGCAGGGGGGGGCGCCAAGAGGGGCTTTGAGAGGGTAGTTGCGGTGACCAGGGCACAAAAAACACGGAGGGACCCTGGGAAGACTAAGATAAGGAGAGGCAGACTCTTGATGTGAGCGGGGGCAGACCTAACGGATTCGGAGGGAGAATGAGGGGGAACTCGATTTGGGTTTGCTCAAGAATCAGGAATTTCAAAACCGAATGAACTCCCGGTTGGTCAGTCCGGGGAGCGTACTATTCACGGGGAACTGGGGCTGGGTCGGCAGGGGGAGCATCCAGATCTGAAAATAACGCGCTTAAAGGGACCTAGACGGCAGAAAGGTGGGCAAAGGCTGGGGTTGCTACTGAGGCGGGGGGGAAGATGTCCGCCATCGGCACTCGGTACAAAGGACCGCACAAGGCAAAAACGCGCGGGGGGGGCCTGGAGCGGCGGCTGTCGTGCATCCCGATCAAAGACGAATGAAAGCGCCTGCCGCGTGCGCGCACCACCTGGGTCAAAACAGGTCCGACACTCTGGAATGGGAATACTTAGAAATAAGGAAACGTCGGCGCAGGATGAGAATCTTCGATAATCGAGGTTAAGACACCACCTATGTGAGTTGAACGGCCTTCCTCATCAATGGAAAAGAAATTAGGGTGCTCAAATAGCTAACAGAAGCATAAATTTGCAACATCGAGATACACGTTGATGACCCAGGGGGGATCGCGGAAGTGGGACCCCAACGGAAAAGGGATCGCCTGGCATGTTGCCAAGTCCGTGTCGCCATGTGTCAGGGACCTACGCGAGAGGACGCTGAAGGCCTGAAAATCTGTCTTTTAAGGGTGATTACACATGAGGGCACAACAACAACGAGAGAAAAGAAAGGTTAAAGGAGATAAAGGTCCACAGAAGGCGGACAACCGAATAACGTGGGAGACTCACCCGAAGTGGGACTATACAGCAGACTCACGAAAGGACGGCGTCGAGAGAGATTTTTCAATTTGCAAAGGAAGACGCGATGCAAAGCCACACTGGAGTGCAAAAGGGGGAGTAGGGGGAAGAAGGAGGGTCAATAGGGAATCTTCGCTATGGGAAATAAGGATGTCTCCACGAGAGGAGCAGACAAATGTTGGCCCGCAACGCGCGCATGCTTCCGTGGGTAAAGGAAGAGATACTGAGCCACTCCGGGTCACTTCGCGCCGTAGAGAAGAGTCGGAAGTAATCGATGTCTCACCATGAAGACCGTGGGCGCACGCCTTGGTCGAAGCAATTGAAAAATCGCGTCGCCAGAGGGAGGGAAGTGCACCCTGATCCCTGGGACCGGAAATCGATTGAAAGTGACCGGCGCAGAGAATTCGCAACCCCCAGGGCGTTTGGACCCATGGGGGAAAGAGGTGACATCGGAAAGAGCTTTGCACCGGGAGCGGCTCCGAAAGATGGGGGAGCCAAGGAGAAACCAGAGGGGTAGGGCTCTTAAAACCTCTACACAGGCCGTGCGGCTTCCTGAAGGGTAATGAGAGGGTCCCCACTCAGGGAACAGCTCGGGGGGTCGAAGCCCCTAAGTCACATACAGCAGGCATGAAGATTCGCAGAAGGACCGGTGCCAGGTGTGGACGAAGGGGTTCTGGAATTATGGTTACCGCAAGCTCAAAAGCCAAAAGACCAGGAAGGGGAGCCCACACGAAGATCAGTTGGCCTTCAAACTTCAAGGGAAGCTCGACTTTTTCAGGGAAAATTGCGAATAGGAGTTTTCAGATGGGGAGGAGGTCCAAGATCAATGTGTGCTGTGCGGGGTGATTTCTGTCGAGAAAATAGGCGGCTTGGCAAGCGGATAGCCGAGAAGGCGGGGAACCCGGCTTAGCCCGGGCAAGCGACAAAAAGCAAGGGAAGCTCCGCATCCTTAACGAGGCAACGGGAGATACGTGAGACGAAACCATCGACTTGAGGGCGCAAGCAAAATAAGGGCAACCAATGGAAAAGGGGTAAGAGGAAAGTGCCGCACCGGGGCGCTGCTGAGGGAGCCTCACGCAGGCGTTGCTGACGCCTGAAAAAAGAGAACTATAAAGAATGCAGCGTGCCTTTGCAAAAAATCAATAACATGGTCATCGGAAACGCGGACCAGGGGAACCAAAAACGCAAGGGCCACATCAAAAGGCGCAACAAGCCACATGAGGGCCGCTGCCTGAGGCGCAGAGGGTGTAATCCCTTCTGTAGTCCTAGACTTCTTGCGAAACCGGGGAAACATAGCGGAAAAAAAGACCCAAAGCCTTCCGGATGGCGAGCCAAAAACCTCGTCCGTGGGCTCGTGAGGACAGGCAGGGAAGAGATTAAATTTGAAAAAGAATGCGGACACCATGTGGGATGGTGTTGCAGCTGAAACAGCAAGCCAGGGAACGCAATCACAATTCGCTGGGACAGATCGTAATAGGGCCGAGACGACCTATTTCCACGCAGGAAGGGCATCAATTGAAGTTCGTGAAACTTTCGAGAAGAAGGGCGGCTGGGAGCAGACGGATAGCACCGGTCAAAAAAGTCGCCGACTGGGAGAAGAACCAGCTGAAACAAGGAGCTGCCATTGATCAAGGCCTGCTCGCACCATCGCCCTACCTTGAACTTTGGAAGAAAGAGGGGAAGACGAGGATTAGTCCAGAAAAGTCTCTCCTCAACACCTTAGGAGAAATGCGGAGATTGTATACGATCCCGTAAAACGAAAAAACAATTCCCGGTCACAAGGGATGGCGAGAAGTAAGGAAAAGCAGATAAAAGATGGACGGGGGCACCGGCCGCACAGAGACGGCGGCCGCAATGGCGTACCGAGAGTGCCTGATGTCCAAAAAAAACGGGGGGCCGAGAAGAGAAGGGAGGACGGGGA
>Ga0179591_1334348_pt1 | contig 31548 bp, 41 predicted proteins | sample CZOMad2_1_08_16f_FD_182891 | JGI IMG/M metagenome (GOLD analysis project Ga0179591, IMG submission 182891) | Vadose zone soil fungal communities from Angelo Coast Range Reserve, California, USA - CZOMad2_1_08_16fungal (PacBio error correction) | ecosystem: Environmental > Terrestrial > Soil >...
AAATCCAAGGTGAACCGGGGGTAAAGGGCCACATAGGTGAGTCGGTCTTGTATTAGCACAATGGGGGACTAAGATTTCTCGCAACATCAACGAAAGAAGCATCAGGATCTATGAGAAACTTTCTGAGTAGGAGACGTTCTCGATACACTCTACATTTTAAGACAGACTGAAATGGGAACCATGTTACGGGAGACCGAGGGAAGCGGGGACACGATCTGTACCAGGCAGGAAGGGAAGAAATGCAGCATCGAACTACGAAGGGGAAATGGAGGAGGCATCCGATGTGTGGTTAATCATAGTGCATACCAACGGTTAGTCGCATCGCAAAGATGCATAACGGAAGGAAAGGTATGGACCGGAAAAAAAAAAAAAAAATCAGAAAAAAAGTAGTTTTTAAGGAAAAACTAGAAGAAAAGGAAAAAAGGGCATGTGGTTGGACTCTAACTTCATAAAGGGAAACATACGCAGAAGAAGGCATGCTCAAGTTTTGAAAGTGGGGGCTAGGAAGACGAAGAGCTAGACTAAAGCTGACCAGGAAAAGATAGGGGAAGATCAATGTCGTAGACCGGTATTTGATGTAACCCTATGAAAGCCCTTTAATTATGGAAACTAACTCGTTGATCTGCTTCAGCCGTCGGGGAAGGAGATCATCGCTAAAGATACTTGAAATTTAGGGGGGGGGATCAGAGAGGAACAAAGAGCCGGGATCTAGCGTGAAAGGGGAAAAACAGGGAGGGGGAGGAAGGAGATTGGCCGGGTGACACTTGGACCAGCAGTGAAATTGTTCTTTGGCTTGATTTTACAGCCGGGAAAAATGAAAGCATATTTAACTCGGGAAACGGGGAAGAACCGATCGCTAATAAGATTTAATGGGGTAAGAAGAAGAGAAATGATAAAGGGAATGAGGGGAAATTGAAGGAAGGTTAGGTCCGTTCAACAGATGTGTCATTAGTAGGAGGGAGAGGGAAAAACTCAGCTTTCCCTTTGGAGATGTATGCTAAGATTTGATACGTTTGCGAAGTGGAACGTCTAAAAAAAGGGGGCACAATAGTATTGGCTAAATAGCAGTGAGGCCAGAAGAACAGCAAAAGCCCAGATGGAGCAAAATGCAATTCAAACAGCCCCAAACTATAGTAGGAAAAAGCATAGGGGGGGAGTCAGAGATAAACAAAGGAGAGGAAAGTAGGGCATGGTCAAAGTCAAGAGACAAGGTTGTTAGGGAGGGATGCATTTGGATCATCATATCTTTTTTGGTTCATATCGTAATGTTGCGCTGCTCTTTAAACAAGATCTCAGGCGAACGAACGGGGGAACGCTCGACCAGGGTGCGTTGAAAAACACTGGCAAAAGAAATGCAACTAAATATGTGAATGGGGATTTGGAAACTCGAATCAAAAAAGAGGGTCACTTCAAACTAGCCAGTATCAAGGAAAGGTCCGGCTTAGCCGATCCTCTATATTAGCCAGTCAGAAAGGGAAGCCTATTGGCTAATCGTCATGTAATCAAGTAACCCCCCCCAACCCGAGGAATGACCTATTCAGTGGAAAGCAGACAGGTAAAAAAAAAGACACAGGGTCATTGATGGGGAAATTTGTCACGTACCCCTAAGCTGACATTTTCAATTGGGCGGAAAAAAACTGACAGAAGGCCCCGTGGATCGTTAGGAGACTGATAAAAATGACACGTACTTGAAAGTAAAAAAAAGAAGAGAAAAGGCGTCATTTCCCCGACAGTGTGGATCAGGGTTTTGGGACCATCTATAAAAAAAGGAGCTCAGAGCAACCGTTTACCCAAGCATCGTTACCTATTTGAATAAAGGCGGATTTTTTGGTTGTGGGGGGGTGGGGGTTTGGTTTGGGGTGAAGGGGAAAAAAAACGGGACGACCTAAGAGAAACATCTGGGTCAAAATGATACTTATGGGGGAGGTGATACCAGCACAAAAAGTGGGGGGGGTGGCAAGCTTACGAAGAAGGGGAAGGCTAAAGGAGGGACGTAGCGTGTATATCGACTAGAAAAAGAGCTCTACCGTTGATACAAGCTATGATAATCAAAAAAAACATCCGACTTCGTCATCTCGTGGAGGAAGGGCGTCCATTCTGACTCTTTAACTTCAAAGAGACATGGGGGTTAATGGATACATTCTGGCGGATATTGAAAGAAAAAAAATCTCAAGCCCCTAGGTCGGCTAAGATACTGGAGAGGAAAACAGTAGCTCTGGGGTGGATAAAAAATGCAGAGGAAGGAATCAATTATTCAAACAGGAGAGTGTTACATGAGGGGGAATAATTGTTAGGGGACATGGTAAAAGAGCGGGGGTCTCGAGACACAGCACCCCATTACATCAGAAGGGGGAGAGCGTATAAGTCGTAAGTGGGGGGGGGTTCTCACAAAGTAAGAAACCTAGGAGGGGTGGTGTTCGGCAGGGCGCACAAAATCTGGCGGTTCCTGGTTTCACCGACAAGTTCTCAAGGACTTAGAAAGGATTTTGTTCAACTCTGAACGAGAAAGAAAGACCAGGAGCGTGGAAAAAGGGAAGAAAGAGAGGTGCCTCTTACACGGCTAGGTGCCAGAAAAAGCTCGAGGTATGAGCCCATCTGCTGCACAAACGCCCGGAGTTGTGGGGGAAAAGCTCTCCGAATTGGTAACGAAAGTGGAGGATGAAGGCCATGTAGATGTGATCCTGGGGGAAAAATGCCATGCAAGGGGGGGGGAGACATTGAAAAAGAAACAACTCGCAATTTGGGGGATGCCCTAAGGGGGGGGGTAGGGCTCAGCTCGCAACAGCTAAACGAACGGTGCACATGCGCTTTCGAGAGAAAGGACGTTCGGGAATCCCCAAAGAATTAAAAGCATTGGGAGATTTGGTACGTCCAAATGGGGGGGAAGACAAGCAAATGAAGGGGGATACCTTCGGGACACGAGTGAAACCCAAAAGATAAATCTACTTCGAAAAAAGGGGAAGAAGGGGGTATTTATGGTAACTGGGTAATCCATGAAGGATTGTGCTGAGGGTAGATCAAGTGGATTGATTTATTATAATTTTATGATTCACCATAGGAAATATGAGATAGAAGAAATATGGCAAGGGAAATCAAGATTTTAAAGGAATAGGTGTGCAAAAAAGAAAGTTTGGGGGCCTCAAAAAACAAGAAGTCCACATACTTGGAATCCTTAGGAAGAAAATGCGGACCTAACCACACGTAGCAGCAGGGGAGAGACCCACGGAGATGGGGGACTTTGAAAAATTTAGTTGGAAAGCCTGGAGGCTTTGTCACTTGAATAAAAGAAGCGATGCAAGCATTGATCGCGAGGAAGTCAAATTTTTAAGACACACCAAAACAGAGAGCGTGAAAGGGCCCGTGTTTTTAATCAGGCCTTGAAAAAGGGGCCACGGGCATGAGCCACGTAAGGTAAAATGGGAGGACCCGGGGAAAAAACGTCAGTTGATACACCGGCTAATGAGTTGGGGGTTAATTGAAGCGAGAAAGCCCTGAGCCGCTAAGGAGGGGGATGGCATAACGACCCGACGAGATTGTTTGATTACAACGGAACAAATAAGAGGGATTTGGGGATTCTAAGAAAAACGGAAAAGTAAGGGGGGAAAAAACATACAATCCAGTGCAAGCGAGAGAGACTTTCCTCGGTGTCATCCAGCAGAAGTCCATGCATAGGGCAGCGATGCGGGTACTGAAGGAGGTTTTGATGGAGTCATAAGGAGAAAGTAGAAAGGGGAGTACCAATCCAGCAAGGGGGGGAAAAAGAGGGGGAGAACAAAAGGACCGAGAATAGAGACTTAGACTAAAGAAAAAAGGAGGTCAATCCGCATCGCTGCTCCATGGAGGAGGAAAGAGAGCCTGCGAGAACATGGCTGTGAGGGGGAAAAAAACATGGGATTAGACACAGAAAAAGAAAAAATCAAAAGATTTTGGAATTTGACGGAAAAAACAACGTAACTAAGCGAGGGGGGGGGAGCTTAATCTAAAGTCGAAAACTAGAGAGGATACTATTATAACCCACATTCGGATAAACGAAGGGGGCGGCCGTGTCATCAAAGGAAAATTTGGGGGGAAAAAGAGGCGAAATGCATGGAAAAAGTGGGCCGTAATAGAGGGCCGGAAAATTAAAACAAGATGGTCCTGGGATAACTGTGGGGTGCGTAAGCGATGCTACAATTCTAGACCGCTCGCCAATAATGGATTGAAAAGCGGTTTGTCACATGGGCAAAACAGGATGAAATTGACAGGTCAAAGAAAAAGAAGGGGGAACTGAGAAGGGGCGAGGGAGGGGGGGGGCGGGGTATAAGGGGGGGGGGAGAGGATTTACGAAGATTTAATCAAGATTTGTGGCAATAGGGAACCTGTGGAGGGGGGGGTTATTGAAATTCTTGGGCAAACTAATTCTAAGATATTGTAATGAAAAGAAGGGGAATCTGGTGGGATTTGTCATTTTTTCATGAAAGATAGGGGACTCTTACGGGTGGGGTTGGGGTGGGGGTTTTAATCAAAAATGACGAAGGTTCTTTACTTAGAGAAGCAGGGGGGGGAGGAAAGAAAGGGGGGAACAAAAAAGAACCGGAGTGGGACTTGACAAAGTTAGATGTTTTTTCCGGTGACATTGGGCAAGGGGAATGCATGGGTCGGGGGGAGCCACATTTGGAACTAAATACATCAATAAGGCTGTTAACTATCTTAGAGGTGTTGAGGAGGGGAGTGAACAACCGTTTATACTACGTTTCGGTAGGCGTTGAAGCTGTAGACAGGGAGCAAGGGGAAAAAAAAAGAATGTCGTTGAGAAGAACGGGCATGTTTTAGGTTAAAGTCGAAGGTTTGGCAGGTTAACCCAGTATGGAGAGAGTCTTGTCAGAGCAAAGGCGTGTTACATCGAGAAGGAAAAAACAAAGCAGGGACGCTGGTAGTATTTTGTTTTTTGGAGCAGATCAGACAAAGGGAGCCGTGGGGGGTTTGGGGGAGGGAGGGCAATGGTCAGACAAAAAAAAACTTTGTTTGACCGATCATTGTCTCGTAGAGACGGCAGAGTGGAACCGGGACCAGGGGGTTATATGACTATTAGGAGTTAAAAGAACATGTAGGAAATAAGGAAAGAAAAAAAAGAGCGTTAAGCAAGCAACACGAAAAGCACATAACTATGCGCCTGGGCAAACTCTAAGGGGGATATCACGCAGTAAGAGGCGGCATGTTGCTTTTGAATGGGACGAGTTAAACCCAACCGCTAATACAAGATTATTAAAGGGGTATTCAAGAGGAACACGAATCACTTTGCCCTTCTAGAAGAATACGGGATGGTAAGTTCAGCGCAAGACAATTGTGGTATCCAAAAGTCTATGCACAAATTGCAGACTGCCAGGTCAAAAAACCCTAGGTCTTATGAGAACTTCAGTGGAACTCAGAATAGGGGGGCAATGCTGCAAAAGATTGGGAGAAAAATCCTCGGCGAACTAGAGTCAGAATGGGAAAAGTAGCTAAGAAGAAATGCCTACTAATCAAGATGGGGGTGGTAATCATCGTGATAGACACTTAGAGAGGGAATAGAATGCAAGAGGATACTTCGCTCAGGATCAGGATCAGACGGCCATCTACAGAAGGTCCACTGGAATCGGGGAAACTAAAAAAGCCAAAGGAAGGATTTATCCACAAGATCTCAGAAGTCTATGGAGATGAAAGGGCAAGGAAAAAAGAAAGGAAGGGCGGGATTGGACAATCTTAGAAGTGGCTTAAACTTAAATGGGTGGATAGGGCAGAAACCTGAAAGAGGGGGGGAGAAGATACCTCCAGCGAAAAGTCTGTGGAGCAGACAACTGGGCCAGGAGAAATATCTGGGTTTTAGAAATGACAGGAATACATTGACCTTAAGCGAGACATTTAAGACAACTTGAGGGCGAAGCAGTTAGGGGAAAAAGGACAAAAGTAAAAGGAACGGTGGGCATGTGGGAAGGGGGGGGAGGAAGGAAAGGGCTTGAATACTTAATATTGGCACGTAAGGATGGTAAGCTAGCGATTCGCTAAGGGTGGGGAGAAAGGGAAGTGATAGTCGCTATAAGGGGAATTAGAAATTGAGGACGGGGCCTTTTGGGAACAGTGCAAAAAGAGGGAAGGAAAATATTTCTTTCTAACATTACAGACAATCCAAGAGGGCCCTTAGTTGAAGATTGACTAAGGGGGGGGATCCCGTTGGGGCCGCAAATGGTCAGACACGGGGGCCAGGATAAAGGGGACGCCTGAAGATATTGCTAACAGTGAGGCCCCTCCTCACTAAAAATCAAGATATGATGATATGAATGCACAACAAAAAAAAGATGCTATGTGAAAGATGCAGGAGCTTGAATCTCTCGCACAAACGGGGGAGAAGAGAGGATTCAAGATGTAATAGAGGGTGTGGACTGGGGCGGGCCAGTGACATAAAGAGTGAGGAGGGTTTGCTGAGGCAGTACCTGCCAGTCTCGGCGGCCAACAAGAAGAAAAAACGGAGCGCGAAAAGAGGTAGAAAGGGAAGATAAGGTTTGGCACTAAGAAGGTATTGGGCGGGGATTAGCATGAACGAGGGGTCCAAGAATGGGGCACGCAAAACTACCCAGGAAGCACTTTCAGGCATGCAAAAATATTAAAGGTCTCTAGTATCGGATTGAAATACAACTAAAAACACACAAAAAAGAGAGAAAACAAAAAAAAAACAAAAAAAAGAAACAAAAAAAAGAAAAAAGAAAAAAAAAAAAAAAAAAAAAAAAAAAAAACAAAACAAAAAAGAAAAAAAACAAAAAAAGGAAAAAAAACAAAAAACACTCCAAAAAAAAAAAAAAAAAAAAAAAAAAACAAAACCAAAAGAAGCAAAAAAGAGCAGACCCACAAACAAAAAAAAACAAAAACAAAAAAAAATAAAAACCAACACAAAAACAAAAAAAAAAGAAAGAAAAACACAACAGAAAAAAAAAAAAAAAAAAACAGGAAAAGACCAAAAAAAGGAAAAAGGTAAGAGGAGAGAGAAGTATGAAACATCAACCTGGGAGATGACAGTAGGTAATGGAAAACAAAAACAAAGAAAAACTCCCCTCCCCTTGCTTTACTGGGGGAAAGGAAAAAAGAAGGCCCCCCCCACAACAAACAAAAACCTTAAGAGAAAAATGCGTGCAGAGGTAGGGAAAAGGGAATAAGTAGTGTTCATTAGCATACCCAAAGGATCCTGTAGAAGAGGATACGTGGGGGACAAAGACTCCAAGCGACCCAGGGGGGGGAGGGCAAAGTTTGGATAAAATGTGGTAGCAGGGGGGGGGGCAGCATTACCCATTTGAGGCTCATAAGCCACATTGGAGAGTTACCAATTCGGCGTAAAAGAAGGCTAGGGATTTCTTCTTTCGGAGGAAACGGAAAAAGACATGCAAAAAAGCGCATGTGGGGGGGGGGGGAGAAAAGGGGATAAATGAGCGTGGGAGGTTAAGTGATGAAGGTTAGAGTCATCAACAAGATCGGTGGAGTCTTGGGGCTCGAACGCTTCGGGAAGAAGGAAAAGGGAGTCTTGGGGGGGGAGCTCGAGAGGGAAGAGAACGGGGGGAAGTCACGCCTGATTATCCAAACCAGCATCACCAGTCTTCGCAGAAGCTGAGAAGTTGTCCCATTCTAGAGGTTAAAGGGCAGCCAAAGAAAGAAGTATTGATGGGGGGGGGGAGAAGGATTTTATGGGAAGACTCACTAGGAGGAGGAGCAAACGGAAAAAACTAATTGACTGGTCTGCATAAGAGGACTGAACTGCCCCCAGGGGTATTGGGATAAGAACTTCTTTGAAAAAATATGGCTCAAAGGACCATCAAACGGGATGTAGAGAACAAGGTCATGTGCCGGGGAAAGATGGGGAAAGAAGAAATCGTACTTAATAGGGAAAGAGGGTGGCAGAAGCTAATATGAAAACCCATTCGCATCGACAGGGAGAAACGAAGTTACAGAATTTGGAGGGGGAGTGGGTTCTCCCAAGTAAGCCCGAAGGGAGGGGAAGGTGGTACTGGAAAGGAATGAAACGCACCCTAAATCTGCTTAGGCGGGGCGTCCAGAATCTTACTTACAAAATCATGGGCTGAAGGAAGGCAGTGTTAAAGTCGAGAAAAAGAGGGGAAAATAAAAAAATATCGCTAACAAGGGCAGGCATCTTGATCGGGGAACGCCGAAAAAAACCCTATCCGAGGGAGGGAGGAGTTTAAGAACAAGAATACAAAACAGGAGAAAAGGAGGGTGGGGGGGGCCAAGGAGGGAGAGAGAGGGAAGAAGGACGGAATCTGGGTCGAGAAGTTCCTAAGGGGTGGGACCATGCAAAATGAGGAACTTGACCATGCCCAAAGTCAAAATTTAGCAAGAGAAGGAAGGGGGGTGTATTTAACTCCTGCTACCAACTAAAGAGAAGGGACAGGAAGGGATCAGTCCTCGTAACAGGACATACATAAATCCACAACAAAACGAGTGTTACCAGCCTATTTAAGGGAGGTAGCTCCAAATGAAATCCGCCACATCATAATCAGGCGGAGAATCCATACCCGAAAAAAATATGAAAAGGAAAGAAATAAAAAAAAAAAAGAGGCTGCAAAAAATGCTACGTTGTGGGGAGTGGTAAAATTCCGTTTTCTCCATGGAATTGGGCGAGATCGGCGTACAGAAAGACTCTTGTAATTTATTTGGGGAATAGGGAAGGGCAGGGAACAAGTCGGGGTAAACGGAAAAAAGAAAGAAAAAACAAGGGGACATTCTTAATTAGTTCCGAAGTACAGTTTTGGGAACAAAAGCACTTTTTATACCCATAAGAAAAAGACAAGTGACACCAAGTGGTGATTATATCTTCGTAGAAAAGAGGCAGAGGAAGGGGAAACGGACTGGCAAGAAACAATCTAAAGGGGTAGGAAAGGTGATGAGGCCAGACTTGGGTGTGACCGTACATTGGAAGCCTGGTGGGTAGGCCACTTGAGATAAACTAAAAGAAAGGAGGAAAAAAATGCCAAAGGAGAGAAGAAGGGAAGGTGGAACATTTATCTTAGAGACGGGTTTTGACACATTTATCAAGGACGGCAAAAAAGGGAAACTGCACCAGGAGTACACACGGTTTGGGTCAAAGGGAGGGGCAAGGGGTGATGACCTGAAGAAAAAAAATAGGTGAAGAAAGGGGGGAGAAGGAGGGGGGGAGGGTTAATATTCGTCGAGAAATCCCGGCTTTCCGATAAAGTATGGGCTGGGCAACATGCGAGGAGGAAAAGGGGGCGGACAAAAAAAAAAAGTTCAAATCAAGTGATGTGGGGGGGGGGCGGAAAGGGAGACTCCAGAAGGAAGAAATGTGTGGCAAAGAAAGAAGGGGGAACATTAAAGTAATAGAAACATCAGAATAAGTACAGGGCATATCGGGGCAGCGGTGTACTTTAGGAGTCCTACAGAAAGAAGAAGATCGGTTATAAGGATTCTCATATATATACCTAAAAAAAAAAAGAGGGGGGGTCAGTAAATCAACGATCCGGGAGGAGGGGGAGAAAAAGTGACAGCCAAAATAAAAAAGAGGCACTATAGACCTGAAAAGGATTACCGAAGGGTTGATAGAGGGACCCCGGGCTTTGTATTGAAGGAAGGAGCACTAGGGCTTGAACGGTAAAAAAAACTTGAGTGGGGGCCGGTGAGCAACCACCGCTATCTCACCAGAAAATTGGGCCCACCTAAATGAAATGAGCAATTCTAAAAGGCCAAAGCAGGCGTTTTAACTGGGAGCCGTGGATGGTAAAGGTGGAAAACCCTTTAAACCTGGTTGAAGAGGGGGAAACATTGGGCCATGTAAATGTAAAAACATGGGCTTTAGCGCATAAAGGGGTGTGGTGTGACAGTTTGGGCTTAGAAGAATGGGAAATCAGGCGCACTCCAGGAAGGAAGTGAGAGGAGAGTAGCTGAGGGATCATAAAACAGAGAAAAAAGACATGTAAGTCCGAATAAATCAGGTCTCTACAAGAGCTTAACTTAGAAACGAATGGGGGGTAGACAAAGAGGGGAGAAAGTCAGAGATTATTAATCACAAGGGTGACACAAGGGGGAAGCCTGGGAGGGTGGTAATACAAAAATTTAATTGGGGTGTAACTGTAATTATCTTCGATGGCAGAGGAACAGAGGGGAATTCTTGTATTGCATTGTCATGATGAATGATGAGATAGTGACTCTGCAGGGTAAAGTTAAAAACATCAACAATGAACCGGTTGGCGAATATAGAAAAAGGGCGATGATGCAAATGAGAGGGCTCCAAAAAAAAAAGGAGGAGTATTGTTGCAAGATTTCTATGGGGAGGACGGGGAAATGAAAGAGGTGTAGGAGAAAGAGGAAGAGTGTCGGGGATAAACCCTTGATACCATTACATCCCTTCCAATGTGTCTGAGAGGGAGGAGGGAGCGGTAAGATCAACCGTTTACCTCAAGCGCGGGAAGGGTCATTTTGACGAAGCTGATAAGGACGGAGGCAGAAAAAAAAAGAGATTGGCAGTGTTTTAAAGTCGCAAATGGTTCAGGAGAAGCTCGAAAAAAACAAACGTCACGTTTAGAAAAAGAGGGGGGTGGATAAAAGTGAAGATAAAACTCCGATCGGTAAGGGGAAGAGCGAGTTACTCATAAAAAGAAGGTAATCGAAAGTCAGGTGAAAGAAAAGTTTCAGAGGCAAAATGTTTTTTTACGACTATCAGGTCTGCTAGTTAGTTGAAGCGAACAGGGAAAAACTGTATAATAGTCCTCTGCTGGGAAAGAGTGGAGGGACACGCCAGGAATAAAAAATGGGCAGCAGTAACTGGCAAGCAAAAGAATAGACTTACTGCTGACGAAAAAAGAAGCAGAGAAAGCCTACGGTGTTAAGGTTCGAATAGATGCTGAGGCAGGTGCCTTGCCCTTGATGAGGAAGAAAAAAAAAAACGAGAAAGGGGGAAAAATACATCGGGAGTTCTTCCAATGAACACATCATGGGACCCTTGTGCTATGAAGAAAACAAGGTGATGGGAGGGGGAAAATACAAGGGGGGGTTAGTAGAAGAGTTTCTGTGCAAGACACCTGGGTGCGAATCAGGAGGAAAAAACGGGAGTCTAAGGAAGGAAAGGGACAAGGGTCAAAAAAAAACTCTGCAATGGTAGAAAGGAAAAAAACGGGACTCATATTCTCAAAGGACTAGCATCAAAAAAAAAAAGAAGGGAAGAACTTGAAGCAAATCTTAGAGAATTAGAAGAAAGACGTGTGGGGACTCAAGGGATTTTCATAGTGAAGTGAACGGGGTTGAGGGTCGCGTCAAAGAAACATACGCAAGGAAAAGTGAACGCGGTCATATTATTTTGTCAAAAACAAAGGGGGCGCAGAAAGAAGCAAGGAACTTGTTGATGAGACAAATTAAAGGGCCGTACGCGGTCAGTGTCGCCGAAAAAAAGATGCTCAAAAGTTGTTGGAACTCTCTAACTGGTGGGGTAGAATCAGAATAAAAGGGGGGCGGGGGAAGCTGAGAACGAGGGAGGTAAAATGTGGCGAACCTGAGCTACAAAGGGGAGGGGATTGTGGGGGGGGGGACAACTAACAAGAGCCAAAAATCTGGAAGGGCGGGACGGTCACGGGGAAAAAAACGTCTGACCAGAATCGAGGGAAAAGTCCAAACTGGGGGGGGTTCTCAACTACTCCAATGAAATTATGTTAAAGCTAGAAAACGAAGGGGGCTCAGACGTGAAGTTTTAAACAGCAGAACATTGGGGCGGGGGGTTCTTGGGGGGGGACCATTCTCATGTAGAGAGGGGAACGGGACGACCAATTTGGTCTAAGGCTGATGGGAGACGATTCTATGAGCAATAAGTTTGGGTGAAGATGTGTTAAAGGAAGAAAATCATATATTAATTAATTGAAATGGGAACCGGCCCTAGGTGTCGGAAAAAAAAAAGAAAGGGGGGTGAAGAGTTCTTACAGCCTAGACAATCCAAAAGGTTGTCCTGGATGCTAGAAGTGAGGAAGGGGGGTGCTCTCATTTGAGATACAGTACGGCCGCATGAGGATGCTAAAGAAAGCCCTCCTCATAAAAAAAAAGAAGAAAAAGAGAATTGAGACAGGCAAATGCACAAAAAAAAAACTAATGGCTTTGAAGGAAGAAATGCAGAGATAGAAACAACCACTTATTAGGAGGAGGAGGACAAACATTTTCTGCTCATTCATAGTTGGGTGAGGTTGCTGCAGGGAATGCATAAATTTGTTCTTCTGAGTGGGAGGGGGGAATGTACCCTGAAAGTATCTCAGGCGGAGAACGGAAACGCTCGAAATTTCAACAAAGTTAGATCAAAAGAAAGAGCACTAATGGGAACCGGGGATTGGCTTTGTAATACTGTAAGAGATGAAAACATCTTTGGAAAAAAAAGTCCCAGGGGAAGGAAAGGAAAGATTAAGGATCAGAGAATCTAGTATATGATGCCAGTATTCAAAAGGATAGTAAGTAATAGGGGGAGAGGAACACAGGAGAGTACGGGTTTTCACCATCTATGACAGCAAAGAAAAAAAAACCACGTGAAAAAAAAGGGAAAAGGGTGGGTATGAAGTGGCACGGACAATAATGACAATTGCAGACAATTGGGAAGGCCTTGAAAAGGAAGGAATGCAAGGAGTCTCAGAAACCCAAGAAAGTTAGGAGCCGCTTTTAGAGGGAGGGAAAAAAGAAAAGCTCCATGATGAGGGTGATGTCATTCACAGGGGGGAGAAAAAAAAAAAAGTGTTGCAACAATTACCCGTTTTAGCTAGTACGCCACAGGAATTACCGCTAGGGGAGAAGGAATTAAAGCCATTGCTTCGAGAGGATGAGTTATGCACAACCACGGAGACAAGGTCATTCGGGCAGAGGTGGGGAGTCAATGATTACACGCTAAAGGGGGCGTTGATGAAGGTAGATTCCGAAAAGGATATGTGGAAATAGTGAGAGGCAAGGGGGAAAGTGGAAAATAATCTGAGTCAGCTTAGGGTAAATGACGATCTTGGCCTTTAGAATCAGCCTCGAACAGTTGGGGCAATATATAAACACATCGAGCACGCAGGAAAGGAAAGGAACATCTATAGTGAGAAGGAGACATTCAAGAGTTGAACAGCGATTCCAGAGATATAGTGTTTTAGTGGACAAGGAGGGAAGTATTTCACCACGAGATAAGGGAGAGATGCAAAATGGAATAAAAATAAGGACCTAGGGGCTTGCGGGGCTGTCAAAAAAAAAAGTTAAATTGACACCCAGGGGGATTGAGGAATCGGGACTTGAGTAAACAAAAGGTGGGGGAAGAAAGAGTACATCACCGTTAATGGTGGCTTGACATAATCACCAGGGTCAAATTCGCATCGGGCTCGTATTTAAGAAAGGGTTAAAATGAAGCGGTTCCTCCGAGAAAGATGTAAGAAAGGCACCATGAAAATTGAATCGACTGTCTAAATCCTGATACCATCATTTGAGGGGTATTGGAGGGGGAAACATCAAACGGAGAGGAGTGCAATGGGTGAGTCTAGAGAGCACAAGTTAAATAGGAGTATAAAAAAAGTCCCTAAAATAGTAGGGAAAGCAAAGAAATAGGATGAAAAGTCATGCCGGGAAAAGTTCGATTAAAAAACTCAACGGAGAAGGAAAAAATTGAGAGGGCAAAGAGTATGAAGACTGACAACGTCCCGAGCCATCCAAAGAGCACCAGTCAAGTGAAGGGGAATTGAATATTCTGGAGAAAAGACCAGCTGTCCAAGAGGGTTTGAAGCCATGGGCGGGTCCATCAACTGACTTTGAGAGGAAAGGAAGAAGGGAGAATTTTAATGAATCAAAAGAGAAGGTCTATTCCAATCAATTCCCTCTTAGGGTTGTAGGGCAACCGAGCAGATAGAAAAATAGGGACACGGGAAAGGGAGTCTAACGGACGGGACCTCGCTCGAGAAATAAGAGAGAAAATATAGGTACAAGCATGGAGTGGTGGAGGGAGCTCCATGTGAATAAACAAGAAGGGGATGATCCTCCAAATATGCATAAGGGCGGACTTCATATCTAAGGCGAAAAACAGGGGAAAAGACTCCTTGTAATGGTAAAACTGTTTCAGAAGAGGAGGGTAAGAAAGAGGGAAACACAAAAACAACGACTGATTGATGTAATAGTTAATGAAGAGAACAATAGCCAAACAGAAAAAAATGCAAGAAAAGAGATCTCAATAGTTTTTAATCTCTCTTCGAAACAGAATGAATTGGGAAACAGCTTTTTGTGGAAAGGAGACAACAAGTAAACAGGTGGGTGAAGGGAGTCCCAAATGCACAGAATAATCTGAGGAGGAAGAAAGAAAAGGGACAATTGTACAGATTTCAGCATAAGGGAAGGTGAACGACGCTTGTTTGGTGGGTGAAAGTGGGACTCCTGGGGGTATCTTTGTTCAAAAACTGGAAGAAAAAAGGGGCAACCATTCATTATCGAGCTAGAGCTTAACTGGAGGGAAAGAGTCTTAAACAGTAAACAACACATTTGCTACCAATCTTTACAGAGAATCATGTAGCGAGAAACAAGGGAAGATGCTTCTGAAAAAAAGGGGGAAAATGATGTAAATGAGGAAACGGCAGCGACAACATGGAAAAAGGGCTAATGCTTTGGGGGGGTGGGAAAGAAGAAAGAGAGAGGCTTGCACGTTCCGATAAAGGCTTGGAGGGAAGTATACTACAGGGCAGTGTTTGCGAAAAAAAAAGTGGGCAATCATGGGGGGTTTCAGTCCATGGAGAGAGAATGGAAACGGGAGACTGTTGGGAAAAGCCCGTGCAAAAGATAACATTGCCTCTCATCCAGAAAGAAGGGAATATAGCAAGAGGCGTACTGGGGGGGGGAGTTGATTAATAGTAACTGGCTTATGATGTCTCCATATATCGATCTAACACACGGAGGGAGATATAGAGGTTAATAAAAAGAAAAGAGAGAGGAGTGTCGGCGTCCATCAAAACAAGGAAGTACGACCGAAATCGCTTCCGACTAGGAGACAGAAATTGGTAGTCTTTCGAAGGGGGCAAGGCTTGTATTTGGAATTAAGTATCAAGAGGGGAGGATTAAACGGTGTGCACAATCACAAAAAAACCGGTTGAGGCAGGTGAAGCAAAACAACGTACTAAGAGAGGTCTCGATTGAAAAAAATCCTTTACTTAACGCGGAAGGGGAGAGAGAACATTATCAAAACCAACGCATTACCTATCACACTTAAGGGGGGGAGCGGGGACGGGCAAGAAATGGACATCAGTTGTACCGTTTGAAGAATGGCTCATGGACCAGTGACCGGGGGGACCGGAATTTGCCTGGGGAAAATGGGGACGCATATATTTGGTGACTGTGGACAAGAGGCGAGGAAGTACTCTGCTACCAGAGAATCACCAATTTGGGTGCAGAGCTTTTCTCAAGGGGAAAAAGAAAAAAAATTAAAAGCCATTAAATTCACAACACCAAGATCGTCCCACTTAGATGGGACTGAGAAGTGATAAAAGGCGAAGAGGATGCGAACGAAAGATTATCTAAAGAAGGAATATGTGCAGGTTAAGAGGGAAGAGGTGTGATCTGTGAAATTGCAGCTGGTGGTGAGTAATATTCGTGAGATTTCATACTGAAAAGAAATGATCTTGAGGGGGGTGGTGGAGGGGATGGAAAAACACTGTGATATGGACCGATGCATTGAAAAGGGGCACAGACAAAGGAGAGAGCAGGTTTCTGGGAAAAAGATATAAAAATCTCACATGAGAAACTCAAGCATACGGGAGTAATGTTGGGGGACACGCTTTCTAGGGATGGGAAGCCGGGAAGGGACAGAGGGGATTTGCTAATATATACCCAACTGAAGAGGGGACCCACATGGGAAGAACAGTACAGGAACCAAACATGCGGTAACTTATGGAGAATGTTGAGATGGTATCGGCATGACTGGACAACCGTTTAGAATAGAGCATTTGAAGGGGGACTTCTGCGGAAGAGGGAGGGGGAAAGAAAAATAAAAAACCGAAATATACTCGGCATTATGCTGAGGGGGGAGGGTATTTGCCTGGGGAAAACGAGTCGGCATTTTCATATCAAATTAAGGGGAAATCGTAGTCTAACAGGAAGAGCTTAAAAACAAAGACTTTGATTACGGCAGAAAAGGAGAAGTAGCCACGCAGGGTGATATGTGTTCTACTTCGGCATACGGGGGAAGGACAAAGATGAATGGGGGGGGGGGGGACTAAGATAATGAGATAGGCTTGTATCGAACCGGGACGCAGACGGTTTAATAAGTAGGAGCTTTAAGAAGAGTGGAAGGAAAAACAAACAGAATAATACAATGGTGCGCTGAATGACTACAAAGGCAATAAAAAGAGCTTCACAGACAAGAACCAACAATGGACCGTAAGAAAAGTTTAGACAGGAAAGGGGGAGACTTTGAAATATTCCACGAGATGAAAACCCAAAATCTTTAAAAGAAGGAGAAGAATTTCCATATGGACAAGAAAGGGAAAGGGTAGATGAAAACATGAGAATGTGGAGACCGCGAACATTTGTACTAAAGAAGGGGGAAGAAACAGCCTGTGCAGAAAGAAAGGTAGAGGGGTCAATACCCTAGGTCATGCAGGTCGGGGAGACTAAAACCAGAGGGTCTTCAATAGGAAAAAAAAAAAATTTCTCCATTACAATAAGATTGAGGAGAGCGAGAGGACAGATCATCTCCAAGAGAAGAAAAGAATGCCTAGGGTCCGATGGTTTATTTACAGCAAGGAGAGACGAGGAGATCGTGCCTAGAAAAGTACAAAATACTTATACAGAAGGGAAAGAGAAGTATGGTTCACCGACTGGGATCTCAAAATACTTCCACGGAATATTGGGGTGGGGACTCAAGGATAAACGGACAGAGAGTTCATTGTACCATGACGCAAGACCATACTTTAGGGAAGGGGAGAGATGAGTGGAAAAACAGAAATCGATAGGCCCGGGGATTGAAGCCTGAGACATAGGGCGAAATAATAAGGAGAAAGGGATGGAGTGAAAAGATGAATTGCAACAAGAGCAGCCTCCGGAAGGGGCATATATTAGGGTTACAGCAATAGACAAACTAAAAGTACTGAAATAATCTGGGTCGCAAGGAAAGAGGTCTTTCGTGGGTAAAGCGGACATGAAGAAAAAGGCGGTTGTCAGCGGAGGGTTACAGGGACCCTTAAAGAAAAGGTGAAAAGGTGGGAGTGTAGTTAAGGTGATGGCTCCCGGTTCGACGGGGGAGGAAAAATGGTTCCTACTTGGGGGCGGGTAGACTGATTCGGACGCAAGGGGTGTTTTAAGAGGTAAGGGGAGAAAAAGATACGAGGAATAGATACGTTAAAGGATGGATGAAATTGAAATGGGGGAAGGAGTGGGGGGGGGGACCAAAGAGGGGGGGGATGAGATTTCGGAACTTACCTCAAATCAGTTTCCAATATTGAAGATTGGGGTAGAATTTTGGAAGGGAAAAAGGGGGGTCCGGCAAAATTGTCGAGCGCAACTTGTGCCGCCTGAAAAGGATAAGAAGGACTCCTAAGAAAAAAAAGAAGAAGAATGTGAATTCAGCAACAGCAACACTATGGAGATCAGATAGGGAATAGAGAAAAAACAACACCGGTTATTCTGAAGAGAGAGTAAGTGGGGTCTGCAAAAAAAAGTCATAGGCCATAGTTTTTGTTGCTGGGGAGGGGCGGGGAACCTTGTAGAAAAAGGAAAGGGGGTGTGCTGAAGGAGACTTACACTTCGGGCTTGTAAAATCCAATATCTCCACGTAAGAGACTGGAACGCGAATTTGGGAAAAGACCAGTTCGTAAAAGAAAAGAAAATAAGAAAGGGTGGATGGGCGTGGAATTGTTCCGGGAAAGGACAAGACCAAGAGGGGTTAAGGCAAAAAGAGAAAGTATTCGAGAGATTTCCCCAATCTGAGCGTCGTGAAATTAAAATGGCACCTACAAGGGTAGACTTCATCATAATAAGTAGTGAAAACCAAAAGTAGATGTAAAACATATAAAGGGGGCCATCTATTACAGAAAACAATAAATACACAAAACACCCTGTTACAAGTTTGAATTTAAGTCAGAAGCTGACATTGACCCCGACAAGGGGGTAGGGAGGAGGGTCCCAAGAAAATGGAAATTACCTGTAGTAATTTCGAACCCAAGAAGTCAAAGTATAAGAAGAAACCGGCGTGGGGGGGGGAAGGTGGACCTGACGCACGTAGTTTACGGCCTAAAACCAACTTATTTTGGGAAAGAAAAAAAAAGAGAAACCAATTGGAAAAAAGACAGCCCAGTTGGAGACGGTAAATAAGAGAGAGCAGTTGCAAACTCACTGCTGGGGGGGTCTACCCCAGGTAAGATACATATTAATAGGGAAGCTTGGCGGAGGGGGATAAATGAAACGTGAGGGGGAACTTATGACTGGGAAGAGCGACCATCAACAACGGGAGGTATTTTAGAGCAAGTCTGTGGAATGAAAGGAATGACTGAGGCATGTACTGAAGTCAGGGGAATATTTGAATAGGGAACATCGCCTCAGTATACGCATAAAGAAAAAAAAGTAATCGCCCGCAGCTGCAGGGAGAAATCTGAGAGGAATGCATTTCTTCCCCCAACTCGTTAAGGGGGGGAAAGCCCGCATAGAAAGGAATGGGAAAAGTCGTTTAATATCTTGCATCCAATGTGATACCACTGAAAGGCTAGGGGAGTTTGCATAAGCCTGTAAGAACCAGGGGGTTCAGTAAAAGAGTCTTTGAGATAAAATTGGAGGGAGGATAACACAGCACCGGGGGGTGAGGGAATGCGGTTCAAAGATGGGACGGGGGGGAAGTTGTCGTTTGGGGTAAATGAGAGGGGGGTTTTCGACTCTCCCTATTTCAAAAGGGGACCCCAAAAATGGGGCATCGACTTTCCAACTCAGTCTGATAAAAGCTGGCGGGGGTATTACGAGTGGTTCGAACAAAGTCCCGTAAGTCTATTGGGCTCTTTTTGAGGGAGGGGTCCAGGGGAGAAAAAGGGAACTTGCTATTCGGGGAGGAGGGGTTAAAACCTCAAACACAAAACACAAAACACCCAACACAGAGAGGTACATCCTCGGAAGTATGAAAAGGTCAGTTGAAAGGTTCGATACGCGGAACGAGTCTACACAGACAGGTGAGAGGGGAAAAGTGAATATTGGGGGGAAGACTACAAGTATCCGAAGGACCCTATACTTCGCGGGATTTTATGAGGCAGTCGAGAGAAACTCCAGTGGGGGGGGGGTTGGGGGGGATCTTCATTGATACTTCGCTGTGGAAGCAACTGAATTTGCTCTGTGGAAGGATTGTTAAATGAAATGCGAGAAAGTTAAACAAAAAGGACATTGGTCCAGGAAGAATTATGTTTTAGGGAAATCAGCTCAGCTACAAAGAACTATTAAGAAGGGAAGGCGTAAACTTAACAAAAGAAATTCCTCAAGAAAGAATAGTGACCAATGGGGGGGGGGATTTAATGTGATCTCCAAAGTAACATCCCCCAGGGTAAAGCCTTCGTCTAGATCAATCAAAAGACAAGTAATTTAAAAGGGCATAAATCTAAGGGAGGAGGGGAAACAACAGGGGGAAAGAATCCTTGTGTTATTAGTGGGTACTTAGATTTTTCAAAGAATCCATGCAGGGGGGATAAGCTTCGGGAGAAGAAGATGTAATGTGAAGGGTCTGTTTACTGTACATGAACACAAGTCATAAGAGGACACACAGAAAAAATACAAGTAGGGGGGGAGGTGAATCTCCTTCAGATTACAGGGTGCAAAGAGAGGGGGGATCTCACAGATAAATAAAAGCCTAGGCTTGATCTTCGTTTATGAAAGAGATCATTGGGAGACAGGACTGGAGACCAATCAAAAGTAGCCGGAGGAGAAGCCCACTGCTCAGGTGGAATGGGGGGACCGGAAAGTGCCTCCATGGTCAGTCCTTACAAAAGACGACTGCCAAGCATATTGGGAGCATCTTAAGAGGACAAGGGGATTAGGAGAAAGATTTTTAAACAGACCACATGTATCGGTTGGGAACAGAGGCCTTTACAGGCAATCGGGGGAAGCAACAAGGTCAACTTTCATTAAATGCGGTAACACAGTTGGGTAAACTGATGTAGCATTTGATGACACGGAAGCTACAAAGAGGGGGAAATAAAAGGGAGAGGCTTGTGGGGGGGTAGATAGGTATCGAAATCAGCGATATTTAACAAGAGAAGTTGGATGGGCATATAACTAACCATGAAAGTATTACTTGTGGTGGGGGGAAGACGGCAATTAAACTCAGTGAAGTGTGAGGGGGGGAGCTTGCTAGGAAAGGGGGTGAGAAGTCCCATACCCAAAAAATCATGGTAAGAATGTACGAGGGTCATAAACGAAGAACGCATATCATTCTTCGGTAATGGAAGGCGGGGGTTGGATGGGGAAGAGAAGTCATCCATCATCTGGTTAGTTGGGAGAGAAGAAATATCTAAATCAAAAAACGGGAAAAGAGATGGGGGGGAGAAAAGAACAAAAGTAGAGGACTTGGTACTTCCCTCAACAGTAATTAGAGGACGCTGCCCTTCAGACTATGAAAATGAGAAAAAAAAAGGGAAAGGGTGATATGGATGCACCGGTCTGTATGGGAAATATCACTAAATTAATTAGAAGAAAAAAAAACAAATACCTTATGGAGGGGGAGGCACACACTGACCTCTCATGGGCACGAATTGCCAGCCATACTTGAATCGAAGACGCATTTCTCAGGAGAAAGAAGAATCACCAAAAAAGGAAAGGGTTGATCAATATGTCGAGCCGTGGCAGAGGGGAAAAAAGAAAACCTGGTTTAAACTCAAGTGGAACTGGAGTAATATGATGGGAACTGTAAAAGGGTAAAAAAATTTACATTTAGAGGGGAGAGGGTTTGTGGAGTGAGATCGAAAAGTCCTAACAAAGTAGAGGCTAACTCAGGAACCTCAATAATGTAGGTTGGAAGAGGGGGGAGACTCCCTATTAACAAAGGAGAAAAAGAATAAAAAAATGAGATTCAAAGCCGGGGGGAAATCTCCTAAAAAAGAAGGAGGAATGACTTTCAGTGGAAAATTGCTAAGTACGAGTTGAGTGTGGACAATGACCTGGTTATCTGGGGTTGTGGGTAAGGGGCCAAAATTTCTTTGTGTGCACTGAAGGCCGATTTAAAGGTCTGGGTTCGGGGTTTTCATTTCATTAATGATAGAGGTCTCTGATGAAGGAGAAGAACATCAGGAAGAGAGGTTCTTAAAAAGAAGAAGAAGGGACATAAGGATATAACAGGGGGGAAAGGGTTGGGACAGAGCTTAGTCCTGATTGGTGCATCGTAGGATGCGATAGAAAAGATAATAGGTTACCTGAGGGGAGGAAAGTAACCAAAAAAGGACAAGGCAACACCAGGGGAATAGTTTTCTCTTGAGAGGGAGAGGAACTTTAAGTGAAACAAGGTAGACAGCTAAACGATATGTTTGAAGAGGGAAGTCAGGGATCTATCGGGGAAAAAGAAAAGAATGACTAGAGAAAGCAAAAAAAAGGTGAAGGGGTTGTTTTAAAGGAACAGGCATGGGGAAGGGAAACGGCTGATCTGAAAAAGAAAAATACCCGGGTTAGGAGCATGTCGATGAAAGTCCAAACTAAGGGGCTGATTAGAAAACAAGAAAATCCTCCCGAGAAAGGGATATGTAGAGAAGTCGGCGATAATTTGGGCAGAAAAATAGATACGGGGGAAACTCAAAAGTTCTGCTGTCTCGAGTCGGGTAAGGAGAACATTTAAACCTGAAATGAAATGTTAAAGAAGGCCTGAAGAACAAGTCGGAAGTGTAGGTGGCTGCCAGAAAAGCCAGAGTTAAGGGGGCAATACTGCACACGGGAAACAATATCGTAAGGGTTGGGGAGAAAAAGCGAACACAAAAATGAGGGGGTTCAACGGTTTAGAAAGATCAAGGAGGGGGCTGGGGGGCAAGGGGAGTCCGAGGGGAACCCCCGCGCTTTTGAAAAAAATATAAATACGATATTATTCAAGTATGGAAAAAAAGAAGGGGACCCTGTGCAGAGAAAAAAAGGGGATGTGGGAGTACTTGCAGACACCAGGGGTTTTATACTAAAGAAGATAATATGCAAAAAGGTATTATCTTATGCGAAACTTCGGGGATGCTGGGGATAAACTATAGTGGTCTGCAAAAATATAAAACGGCAAAAGAAAAATAATTCTTAGTGCTCTGAGGGGCGCGACTGGGAAGCAGGGGGGAGGACAGAAGCTATAGAGATGAGAAAAAAAAAGAAAGGGAGGGCTTAACGATTGGGGTTAGCATTCAAAGGTTCTCAGCTAGAGGCCGAAAAGAATTCAGAAAAAGGAGAGCAGTATTACGCAAAGAAGGAATTTGTTTCAAGGGGAACATCTAAAATACCTTCAGGAGAGTTGTGGAGGGAGATCGGAACGTCAATCAAAGAAGCATCGGGGTTCACAGGACCAAAAACAATGGTTGGGTAGAGACTAATTGCCGCAAGATCACTACGAAGGGGGGAGGAATGGGATGAAGCCTTTAATCTTAGGTAAAAGAGCAATTGGGACGAACTCCGGGCGAAATATTGATCAAGGAAGAAATAGGGGGGACTATGACCTCGAAGCCTACTTAGGTCGCAGAGTCCTTGACGAATATCAACGCTGGGCCATGATATACGAAAAGTAGGGGGGAGACGATTAGGAAAAGGGAAATTCATGGGAGGACACTCAGTTCAAGATGTTTGACGGCCAGCTTATGGTACCGGAAAAGGAGAAATTTCCCGGGTGGGGGAAGGTTCTTGGGGGAGGAAGGTCAATAGCTTTGTGAACGTCCAAAAAAATGGTAAAGAAGAGAAGGAGGTGTTTAAAAGGGGGGGGAAGGATTAAAAGGACTAAGTGGGCTCGATTGAGGGCAATAAGAATACTAGAGAATGTCGCTAGAACGGCCCTGATGACCTTTCCCTGGAGGAATGGACGAGTGGGGGTCCGGAAAAAAGATTTGGCATTAGAGGAATACATAAGGGAGAGGAAACCAATACAAAAGGGTTAAAGAGTGAGGGTCTTGGATCAATCATTGGAAAAGTTTGGGGAAAAAAAAAAAAGTGCGCTCTTTTCCAGTGATCAGGGGGAAAGGACTGAGATATTTCAGGGGGTAAGGCACCAACCTCGCAAGAGAAGATATGATATCAATGAACAAATGAAACAAAATCTAGGAAGATCGCCCCTTTCGAGAGAACAAACCGGGGAGGGAAAAAAAAGATTCAAAAAGAGGGAGGGGCACCGTCTCTCCATATTTGTGGGGGGGAATTAAAAGTTGCCTTTCTCACAGGGGGGAATTTGGTTGCTGAAAGGGAAGGAAACATGATTGTAGCCAGTAAAGAAAAAGGGAAAACAGAACAATTTGCTTGACCAACTTTGAAATGGTCTTAGCAATAAAATGCAAAAGAGACTTATTTTGCGTTTGAGGGGCAACTGGAAAAGACTAAACATCTTTTTGAACGGCAAACGAGTCAGTGATCAATTTCAAGTTCAGGAATTCAAGAGGAAAGGAGCAGATATTAGGGCCAGGAAAATCCACGAAGGTGGGTTCAGCTCAACACAGTCCAAGGAACAGCAGAAGGGGACTAGTACGGTAAGGGGTAACAAGGAAATGAGCAATCAATAACAACACCCTGTTCATTGGCGCTTGTGGGGGGAAAAGGAACATAAGCTGCATGCAAAGAAATTTTTAGACCTCAGGGACTCAGACAAGGTGGAATTCAGGGGGAGCTGGGCCTGAGATGGAAAAAGGGTCACTTATCCGGGGAACGCGGGATAGGAGAAACTACGAATCTAAGAGATCATTGCGGGAGGACAACTTTGGAGAAGGGGACCCATCTCCAAAGTGTGGGCTCAGGATTCGAAGGGGATTAGTTACCTAAGATGTCAGGCGTTCCATACAGTGCTCAAAGGAGAATTCATTTCAGGAGCAAGGGAACAAGAAGACATCAGGTTAACAACATCCGTTGTCGGAAAAGAGTTTGTTGCCGGGGGAGGGGCTGCCATAGAAGGGGAAGGGGGGTAGGTGATGGCCATAGGTGAAACTATAATCGTGATTCGCGAAAAGATTAAAGTATAACTGGGTAAAGGGTTCAACGCTAACCGGTGGGGATAGAAAAGGGAAGGAGACAAACACAATCGAAGACATCAATCAAAGAAGGAGCATCTCTATAGATTCGTCCCATTCTGATCGGGAGGAAAAATCAAAGAAGGGGGGGTATTCTAAAATCGGAGTCTCGTGGCACCACGAAGGGGCCCTCGGTCAGAACAAGGAAGGTAGAAGTGAAAGAGAAGAAACGGCATGTTGTCCCTCGTAGGAAAACTGTGACTTGAAAAAGTACCCTTTATGGCAGAGAAAAAAGGAGGGAAAAAAGTTCGTGTGCATGGGAATAAGATCGTAATTTAAATCAGGGGAAGTCCCTCTATACTAAAAAAAGCAAACATGCCTGACCTGTTCAGCAGGAAGGACCAAGTCAGGGTGCTTTGAAATAGATTGTTCGCAAACAAAGAACGTAAGGAGGGGACTGGTTTTCGCGAAAAGTGTGAGCGCACCGTAAATCTGGGGGACTTAGGGAGGACGGGGGTGACCCCTACAAGAGAGGAGGAAAGAGGAAAGTATTAAAATAGGGGGAATGGGTAAGCGGAGTAAACTGAACGGGAGAGCAAAGAAAAATGGAGCGAGTAAAAAAATTAAAAGATCGACCGGCTCAGGGGGCACATCCCACAAAAAACCTTCAGGAGAACCTCTCTGCAGAATACAAGCTACCTAAAGTGGGGGTGAAGCTACGTCATTGGATACATACAAACTGAATTTGCTCTGCGGTCCATGAGTAAGAAGAGGGGTAAGGTTCAAATACGGGGGAACAGTCAAAGGCAGCGTACTGCCATATTCACTGTTTGTGTCAAGCTCATCTACAGATACAACAAAGAAATACCGGGGATCTTGCTATAATAAACGTTGAAGCCCGCTCACGGAATCCTCAACACAAAGAAGAAGTGGGGAGTATGTGAACTTCAGGGGGGGCAACCCGAACTCCAATACATTCATGAGATAGCCACAACCAGAGGGGAATGACCGAGGCAAAGCTAAATGACTTCCAAAAAGTTCACTAAAGGGGGGGTTATTATGGTAAAAATATTGGGTAAGAGGTAATATCGGTAGTAAAGCTCTGGGGAGTTTTTTGTGGTATAGCAGTACCAATATCATAAATGCATGAAAACACAAATAAGAAAAGGGGGCCTTATTAAGTCTTAATGGTACAGTTTTGCACCCAAAAGGGGGGGGTATAAGATAGGAAAAAAAAGAACAGTGCAAAGACCTTGTGAGTCCCTGGAAGAAGTGCATCGAGTGAGAGTTTTCAAAAAAAAAGCAGAAGGAAGACTTCGTTGAGGAGCACAAGGGACAATTGGTGGAATTTGACCTGAGGGAGCCTGGGGGTTTGGGGAACTGGAGAGAAGACTGGTGACATGAAGGGGGGAAGGTTTTAATCTGACAAGTTAGGGAAGACGATCTGGAAAACATCACCAAAATTCAAGTAACAGTCCATCTGGGGTTTAGGAAACAGGACAGTCCTGAAAAAAAACTTGGAATGCCGTCGCACAGTTTTTTGGGACGCCGACACGGCAGAAAAACCAGGAAGAAAGAAAGGAGTTGGGTTGAGAGGGTGCGAGAAAACGATATTTAACGATAAAGTAGAGGGCAAGTGAAAGAGTTCTTTTGGAAGGGGGAAAAAAAAAAATGAAAAAGACAAGGGAAATTGTTCAAAGGGATAAAGCAATAAGTCCTTTGTTGAAACAAAGAAAACGTCTAGAGTAAAGGAAGCTGGGGGAGCACTCATAGTGGCTGTGACAGGACGGAGTTTCGGTTTGGATGGAGGAAAGACACTCGGTTATGAATTTGATAAAATATACTAGAAACCAACAACACGATAGATCTCTCTAAAGAACCGAAAAAGGGAGAATGGGATGACTGTATGACTGGAGAAAGGGCCTCCGCCCTCATCGCTTAAAGAGCATGGGACATGAGGGGGAGAAACACATAAAAGTATCAAGGAGGGAAAAGGGTGCTTGTTGTGTTCAACAAAAGGGAAGCCGAAGGAAGATTAATGTGAACCGCACAATCACCCAGAAAAGGAGGAAAGTTGGGAGGGGAAGCACCACTACGAGCATGGGTCAAAGCCTATATGGAAAGAAATATCGGAAAGGGAAAAAAATCTATTGAAGAACCTAACCCATCATCATATGCCGGGTGGTATTGGGCGGTGGCATCACAATGGACATCGTGTTACAAACCGGGGTTGTACAAGATCAAGTTGACGGTGGGACAGTACGGATAATGATGGCCAGTAAAATAAAACAAGAGGGACTTAAGATTGGGGTGGATGTATGCTTTGACACAAGTGGGTAAATTAGAAAAAAGGAGATCAAGAGGGAGTTGACAGAGGAGTGGTGTCTAACGTGGACACATACGTGAAAAAGGAGTGACAACGGAGTCCAAAGAAAAGAAGGTAATCTACAAGAAGAGAGAGGGGGCTTAGCCGCCACTAAAAAGGGGCAGAAAAGAAGATAGAACAAGGCGAAGGGGGCAGTGGTAATCCCTTGATCATGGGGGGGGGTAGTTAAAAAGTGTCGGGGGGCAAAACAGGTGTTCAGGAAAAAAAGAGGGAAATAATTGAAAAATATGGGAAATTCTTGTGTGTTTTTCCACTGGGACGAGGGTGATAAAGCATGGAAAGGGGAAAAAAAACACAAGTAAAGAAAAGGGTCAGGTAGAAAAATATAGAAAGCAAGATGAATACGTTTTACCAGTAAAAAGAAGAGTGAATGGGTCAAGAAAATTTAGATTATTGGGGCATTAACATTATGGGCATCTTCGGCTATAGAAGAATGATATTCCCATGAGGGGAGGGTGACCCAGTGAGGACAAGTACATACAAAAAGGAGGGACAGAGATAAGGTTAGGGGGGTATCAGGAAAGAAAGGAAACCTTTGACAAAAGTTAAAGATGCGTATCTTTTAAGGAGAAGAAAACAAGAAAAGGAAAGGGGAGTCAAGCGACTTGGGGAAGGGGGGGTATGGTCCCATGGGGGCACCTTAGTTACCAGGGCTACAGGGAAATCAGTGGGCAGAGAGAGGGAATGGAACATCGAGTATCAAGCTTCAAAAAAGAAGAAAGCAAGCAGGGGGAGTTCTCCTAAAACCGGAGGAGAACTTGGGTGATATGGGGATGGCGAAAAGCAAAGTTTGTGGGAAAGGAATATGAACTGGTGGGACGGACGCTATAGGGGGGTTGCTGGAGTGAGAAAGGGAGTCGCACCGTTAAAAGAAATGAATTGAAAGTCCGAGGCTATCATGTCAAAAAGGAAAAAATGGGGGGGTGAACAGCGCCAGAGTATCCACCGATTAATATGGGGTAACATAGTAAGGGCAAAGCAAACAGCACAAATAGACTTACGGGCTTGGGGAGAAAGAGACTAAATGAAAAAGGGATCAGACGCGTGACCAGCATAATGGGACATGGTTGCTTGAAAGAGGGCTCTATTAAGGGACCCCCCTCTTGACCCAGGGGGCAGAGATTAGTCAGATGTACTAAGAACATCAGGACCTTGTGCTAGAAACACAGAAAGGGGGAAGGGCTTTTCGGAAAGAAAAGGGGGTTACAAAACAGATTGAACCTTTACGAAGGAGTACCTAATTCATGAGTAAAAGGGAGGGTAGATAAGAGCACTAGAGCAAAGATAAAAAAAGGGGGGGTCAAGAATATGTATATGAGAGAAACTGAACGAGGAAAAGGGTCAAAACTAGGAGGCCGAACGGGCTGTGATCAAGTCTTTTTTTTTGTAGTTGGTACAGGGAGAAAAAAAGGTGGAGGCGATTGTCAATAGCAAGATTAAAAGGATCATCAGGGATGAGCAGAATCTTACAAACTGGGACCATCTAACATTAAAAGGGCATGAGACTCGAACCGAGTACGCTCTTCTATAAAGGAGAAGGATCAAAAGTTGGGGGAAGGGGGGGAAGCAATTTTCCAAAAGGAAAAATCGAGGACGGATCATGGAAACGCTGGAAAAAGAATGAGGGAAAAAGGGGTACGACGTAGAAAAAGGGGGGATGGATCCCCTGGTGCTCTGCAAAAAATGCTCCTGGGAGCGTCTCGATTCTGGTAAGCAATAGAAGGCGGGAAAGGTTACGTGAAAAGATTGGGAGAAGGGAGGACAAAGGAAAAGAGAAAAGGAGGACTAACGGGAAGGCAAAACTTTAGTTGCAATGGCTTGCTGGTTTGACCCGGTAACGTAAAAGGGCCGGGAGGGGGGAGGAGATGGCTTCCCTGGCAGATCTTTGGGAACGTCTGGTCAGAGAGAAGGGGGAGGAGGTAACAAGTGAGAGTAGAGAAAGTGGTAGGTGAAGTGTGGAAAAGTACTAGAGAATCGATAGATAGAGGAACATTTTTCACAGCAAGGGGGTGGGGACCAAGGAAAAAAGAGTGGCATTTGCTCGTCCGGGGAAACGGAGAACCAAAAAGGGGGAGAAAGGGGATGGGCTAAGATGGATGGGAAAAGTTGGCCTCACTGGACAGAAAGTTCCAGTCGAGGGGGCCGCTAGAGATGGGGGGGGGGGCTAAAGCAGGTTAGGGCCCAAAGACGACCAGAAAACAAAGATGATGAATCAAATGCAAAGCCACAGAAGGGCCTGATGGCAGACCATGCTATGGAATACTCGCAAAAGGGAGGAGGAAAGAAAGAGCGAAATGCATTTCTGAGAGGAGATCCATGGTTGTGGCGGTGGAGGTATTTGAAGGGGGAAAGAATAACGAGGGGGTGGGAGAGGAGGGCCGCACTCGGGAAAGAAAAGGCGAGACAAGGAAGGACAAGGGTCTGCCCAAACTGTAACAACTGAAAACATAAATCTGCAAAAACAGGGAAATACAACGGGGGGTAGGTACTGAGCAGGACTCTATATGCAAAGAGTTTGGACAAAGGTCCCCTGGGCCAAGGTAGAATTTCATGGAATTACAAAGGAGATAGAGGATTCGATATCTGGGAAAGGTACGCGAACCTACAACTTGGATTGATCAGGGGAACGGAAGAGGACCAATCGCCTGAAGTGAAAGGCTTTCTTGGAAACAGGAAATTAACAGCAGACACACGCCAAAGTTCATTCTGATTTAGTGGGGGTAAAAAAGAGAAAGGGCAACGAAAATTTGAAAAGTTCACTCAGACCTACATGTCTACCTTGGCGCTGGAGGATCCGAACCACGAATGGAAAGGAGGACTGAAAAAAGGGTGATATTCTGGAAAGCTCTCGAAGCCTAAAGGGAATTAAGGGCTAGAAAAGGTGGCAGATGTTTTGCAATCAGTACCCCTTTTATTTTGAAAGACAAACAGGCTCGTTACAAAGAAGGGGGGGGGTATATCGTTACAGAAATTGCTCCGACGGGAGAGGAGGAATTTCACCCTTCAGAGCCTCTAGGTCAAAAGGAGCAGGGAGAAAATGGGGGCACGTTGAGAAGGGAATACAAGACGAAGTGGATGGAGATGAAAAAGTCGGGGAAAAGAACTGCTGCATGAGAAAAAGTCTTGAAGGTGGGATGTGCGATCAGGACCTCTAACCGTTGGTGAAAAGATTATCACTCACAAGAGGAAGCATCAGCAGTGATCTACATCACTCAATATTGCTTTGCAGACAACAGGCGAACGAGTACAGGTCGAGACAAGAAGCTTTTATGGAATGAAAAAAGTGATTGTGCGGGGAGGGAAAACTATAGCCATCTAGTCATCCCACTGGACAAGAATGGAAGGAAAGAGGGGGAGAAAGATCGTTTTAACCGGGGGGAAAGGCTTCATTAGACCCCCTTTCCTAAACAGAAGTATGTGCTTCAAGAGACACAAGGGTCAAGGATTGGGAGGGGAAGCTTTATAATCTCGTATTATAATCTGGGTTAAAAAGTGGCAGAACATCATTTCAAAGCACCATGCCCAAAATAGGAGGAACCGTATATAAAATTGGGGGGGCGTCCTATTCTCTTGTCAGTCACTCCAAGGACTATTTGGCTTTGTGAGGTTTGCCATGATTAGAGCAAAATTAAATGAAATTCGTCTGGGTTAATACAATCTTCTGGAAGCATCAGAGGCGAGGAAAGGTTGGCAGTGGGGGGGGGGGGGATAATCTTAAACTCCACCAAGACCATGAATCAGGAAACACAAACGTTACGGAAAATACGGGGGGGCCTAAGTCTCGCATGGGATCAACAGCAATTACTTGCTGGGGGGTGAACACATCTTTCGGAATAAGAACAGTAGTAGATCGGGTGTTTGTTATCGTGATTACGAATGAAGGGTAAAGCACTGAAATTGCTCTGGAAAGAAGGTCCATGAGAAAATCAGGTTAAGGAAAGGAAAAAAATCGGACAACTAAAAAAGAGCATTGCTGCCCTGTAACTTGTTGGGTGATTAAAGCTCAGCGAACTACAAGGAAACGATACAGGTACAAAACGCCGTCGAGAGAAGGGGGGACAGGAGAGCTAGAATCACATAATATGTTACGCACCATGGTGGGGGGGTGATTCCCTGTGGGAGAAAACAAACGCAAGGGTACCGGAAGAAAGACCGCTAAGATTCGTCAACAAGGGGATCTAAAACTTAGAACAATTTCAAGACTCCTTGGGGGGGGATGGGAAAAAGGAGGGGGGCATAAATAGCTATATCTTGGAAAAGAACACTATTGTAATGATGTTATAATGGAGAAGAGAAAAAGATTCATCCTGTGCCTGGGGAATACAAAGATCCAATGTGGAGGAATTCTCCTCAGGCATGGTAAAAGGGGTGAAAACAAGCGGGTTTAACAAGTTAAACACAACAGAAAAAGATGAAAATGAACGAGACCTGGTTAGTAATAGGGGGAATTCTCTGAAATGGGTTCCCTTAGTTGATCAATATATTAGCCTTCTTGTAGTCCCAAGAGAGGGAATGGACCTGGACAGGGGGAAGACTTTGTGGGAGGTTCCACTGGATAACTCTGCAAATCAAAGGAAGGGGGATCGGAGGGAGAGAAGATTGGGCATCATGAGTTGTAAACATCAAAAGGTCGCTTAATCTGGGGGTACAAGTGTACAATCATTGGAAGGAGACAAATCAACGGAGGAGAAAGTAGGAAACACATGGGGAACACTGAGTTCATGAAAGGCCACGACTAAAAATCGGGGGAAAGGCTAATTTTGAGATGGGATCGATAATTCCTTCTATTCCATCAGTAGAAATGAGCTAACATGCGAGGTGAGAGGGGACTTGCAAATTCAATAAAAAAAGGTGAATGGTGGGGGTGGGAAAGTGGGCTGAACATGGATAACATGAAAGTGATACTTCAATTGTTGAAAAAAAAGACACACATTGTCATCTTTAAAAATCATAAGTCCATGGCATATAATGGGCAGCGAGCTTTCCTGATAGGGTGAGTCAGTCATACTCAAGAGGGGGGGAGGGTCT